>OGDE01002259.1_pt1 | contig 10017 bp, 7 predicted proteins | sample 1570321 | NCBI WGS metagenome assembly OGDE01 (sample SAMEA2581976, study PRJEB24529) | metagenome | biome: Human gut stool | place: China | collected 2011 | reverse complement strand
CAGCAATGGCAGGTCTAGACAGATCGTCGTTTAATACAGAACCCGGCTTACGGTCTATCTCGTTTTCCATTTTTCAGTCTTTGATTCCCGCACATTTTTGTGTGGGATTTTTTATTTTTTGTCTTGCCCGCTTTCTCCGTCGGGCAGTGCGAGATGGAGAGAGCGCGGCTGTTTTGTTTTTGTCATTGTTCTTTTACTTCCCGTTTGGGTCTGTTTGTGGTATACTATGTGCACTGCAGGAAATTGCAGTCAACTAAGAAAGACAGGATGTGAAATCCTCCGATGAAAGATGGTTTTTTGAAAGCAGCCGCCCTTTCTCCCGCACTGCGGGTGGCCGACTGCGCCTATAATGTCCGGCAGATCACGGATGCTTTGCACAAAGCCGCAGCCCGCGGCGTAAAGCTGGCCGTGTTCCCCGAGTTCTGCCTGACCGGCTATACCTGCGGCGACCTGTTTCTGCAGCGCACGCTGCAGACCGGTGCACTGGATGCCCTGAGCACCCTGCTTGATGAAACAAAAGCACTGGACGTTGTCACGCTGGTGGGCCTGCCGCTGCTGGTGCACGGCAAGCTGTACAACTGCGCCGCCGTGCTATGCCATGGCCGCATTCTGGGGCTTGTGCCCAAGACCTATCTGCCCAACTACGGCGAGTTCTACGAAAAGCGCCAGTTCACCCCGGGCAGCACCGAAGTGGAGCTGGTGGAGGTGTGTGGTCAGCAGGTGCCCTTTGGCACTTCCCTGCTGTTCCGCTGCCGCCAGATGCCCAGCTTTGTGCTGGGCGTGGAGATCTGCGAGGATCTGTGGAGCGCCCTGCCGCCCTCCACCTTCCACGCGCTGGCCGGTGCGACCGTGATCGCAAATCTTTCCGCCAGCGATGAGACCGTCGGCAAGGCCGAGTACCGCCGGGCGCTGGTGTCCAACCAGTCTGCCCGCCTGCTGTGCGGCTACCTGTATGCTTCCGCCGGGCACGGTGAGAGCACGCAGGACATGGTGTTCGCCGGCCACGACCTGATCGCCGAGAACGGCACTATTCTGGCGGAGAACGCTCCCTTTGACGGCGGCTGTGCCGAGACCGAGATCGACTGCCAGCGCATGGAAGCCGAGCGTGCCCGCAACACCAGTTTTGAGCTGAGCGGCGAGGGCTACCAGACCGTGGAGTTCGATCTGGAACCGGCAGAGACCACGCTGACCCGCTGGATCGATCCCGCGCCCTTTGTGCCCGGCGACCCCAAGCGCCGCGCCGAGCGCTGTGAGCTGATTCTGAAAATGCAGGCCGACGGCCTTGCAAAGCGGCTGGAACACGCCCACGCAAAGACCGCCGTTATCGGCATTTCCGGCGGCTTGGACAGCTGTCTTGCGCTGCTGGTGGCCGTGCGTGCCATGAAGCAGCTGGGCCGCCCCGCCCGGGATGTGCTGGCTGTGACCATGCCCTGCTTTGGCACCACGAAGCGCACCCGCAGCAATGCAGAGATCCTGTGCGATGAGCTGCAAGTCTCCTTTAAAGAGATCGATATCGCCAACACCGTGCACAGCCATTTTGCAGACATCGGTCAGGATGAGAGCGTGCTGGATGTCACCTTTGAAAACGGTCAGGCCCGCGTGCGCACGCTGGAGCTGATGGATACCGCCAACCGCACCGGAGGCCTTGTAGTGGGCACCGGCGACCTTTCGGAGCTGGCGCTGGGCTGGGCCACCTACAACGGCGACCACATGAGCATGTACGGTGTGAACGCCGGTGTGCCCAAAACGCTGGTGCGCCACCTTGTGCGCTACGAAGCCGACATTGCCGCCACCGATGCTCTGCGCACGGTGCTGCTGGATATTCTGGATACGCCCGTCTCCCCGGAGCTGCTGCCTGCCAAGGACGGCGAGATCGCGCAGAAGACCGAGGACCTTGTGGGGCCCTACGAGCTGCACGATTTCTACCTGTATCAGGTGCTGCGCTTCGGCTTTGGCCCGGCCAAGATCTTCCGGCTGGCAAAGACTGCATTCGCAGGCCGGCCGGAGTACCCGGACAGCGTGCTGTACAAGTGGCTGCGCAACTTCTACTGGCGGTTCTTTGCCCAACAGTTCAAGCGCAGCTGCCTGCCCGACGGCCCCAAGGTGGGCAGCGTGACCCTTTCGCCCCGCGGCGACTGGCGGATGCCCAGCGATGCCTGTGCCGCACTGTGGCTGGCCGAGCTGGAACAATTGCAGATCAAGGATTAACGCATGAAAAACAAAAAGCTGCTTACCAATCTTCTGTTTGCCGTGGTCATTCTGGCCATTGCCGCTGTGCTGCTGGTGGTGCGCCGCGTGCACGCTTCCGGCTCCGGGCTACGGGCCGAGCTGATCTACGGCGACAACAACACCACCATGAACCTGCCGCTGGACGTGGATGAGACCTATGATGTGGACACCGGTTACTATACCGTCCACATTCAGATCAAGGACGGTGCAGCCCGGTTCGTGGATTCGCCCTGCCCGGATCACATCTGTGAAGGCTTTGGCTGGCTTTCCAACGAAGATCAGACCGCCACCTGCCTTCCGGCCCGTGCAGTGCTGACCATTGTACCTGTTTCCTGACAAAAAGGAGTGGTTTTGAATGATGGATGAAAACGATCGTTCCCACGAAGATTACCGTTCTCTGCGGCACATCAGCCGCAAGGAAGGCTCTGAGGATACTGCGCCCATCGAGGTAGACAGCTCGGCGTTTTTTTCCGAGCTGCCGCCGGAACAGCCCAGCACACCGCCTCCGGCCCAGCCTCCCCAGAAGCCGCCGCGCAGCGGCCACAACACACCCGTACCGCCCAAGGCCCATCCGCCCGTGGATGGAGCCGTGGCAGTACCTTCCAAGTGGGGGAAAATTTTGCTGATCTTACAAGGTATTTTAAGCATTCTGGCACTGGTGCAGCTGTGGCGCACCCAGATGCTGCCGGTGCTGTATCTGGTCATTCTGGCCGCGCTGCTGGCGCTTTTGTGGCTGCTGGTAAAGCGCTGTCAGGAGTACAATGTTCCCGGCAAGGTGGCCCGGGTATTTTCGGTGTTCCTGTGCGCTGCCATGGCGCTGGGCTGCTTCTGGGCCCAGCAGGGCCTTTCTGCCCTGGGCAGCATGACCTCTGGCCTGCTCACCGGTGCCGAGGCCAACAAGATCACCAAGGAGCCCTTTGTGATCTACCTCAGCGGCGTGGACACCCGCGGCGAATTGACCGAAAATGCCCGCAGCGACGTGAATATCCTTGCTGCCGTGAACCCTGTCACCAAGAGGGTGGCCCTGATCAACACCCCGCGCGACTACTACGTAGACCTTGCCGGCACTGACAGCAAGGATAAGCTGACTCACGCCGGTCTGTACGGCGTGGAAACCAGCATGGCCACACTGGGCAATCTGTACGGCGTCAATGTGGACCATTACATCCGCATCAACTTTGCGGGCTTCATCAGCATCATCGATGCGCTGGGCGGCGTGGATGTCTACTCCGATCAGGCGTTCACTTCTGTGGGCAGCCCCGGCTACTATGACCCCACCACCTTTGTGGAGGGCTGGAACCATCTGGACGGCAAGGCCGCTCTGGCCTTTGCCCGTGAGCGTCACGCCTTTGCATCCGGCGATATCCAGCGCGGCATCAACCAGATGAAGGTGATCGATGCCATGCTGAACAAGATCAAGTCCCCTGCCCTGCTGATGGGCTTTTCCAAGATCATGGATGCCGCAGCCGACTGCTTCGTCACCAGCTTTTCACAGGATCAGATCAGTGCGCTGGTACGGATGCAGCTGAGCGACTTTGCCGAGTGGGATATTGAAAGCTATACCGTCACCGGCACAAGCTCCAGCAGCACCAAGTGCTACTCTGCCAAGGGACAGAAGCTCTACGTCATGAAACCGGATGATGCTTCTGTGAGCAAGGCCAGGGAAATGATCGCGTCCGTGCTGGGCGGTGAGGGCACCGTTGCCGACACCACCCAGAAGCCGGAAAAGACCGAGGTGTTCACCCCCACCACCGACCCGAACGCTGCCGTTTCGGAGGTGCCTGCGGAGAGCGTTCCCGAGGAAGTGCCCGCCGACAGCCTGCCGGAAGAGACCGTCCCGGCTGACCAGCCTGCAGATACAGAGCAGCCTGCCGACACCCAGCCGCAGGAGCCGGAAGCTCCCGCCGAGGGCGAGCCCGGCAGCGGTGATACGGCCGGAGAAGCACCTTCCATCTCCCTGCCCACACAGGAAGAGGTGGAACAGGCTGCATCGTCCATCTACAATGCGGCTTCCTCCATCTGGGGTGCCATTCAGGATGCTGCTTCGCAGCAGAACGACGCGGCCTGACGATTTGAAATCTCCTCTGCGCAAGCTCCGGACTCTATCGCGGAAATATTTTTTATTTGCAAAACAGGAAACGACTGCGGTCATTTCCTGTTTTGCTTTTTCACCAGAAAGTCCGTGCCGATAAACTGCATAAAAATGCCGCCTGCATCTTGAACCAATGCAGGCGGCTTTCTCATTCTATAAAATCATTATGCCTTGATCTCGTTCCAGACGCTCTTGCCGTCCAGAGAGGAAGCATCCACATCAAGATACTCGCAGATGGTCTGGGCGATGGTGCCAAAGCACAGACGGGTGCCAAGGTCAACGCCAGGCTTCACGCCCTTGCCGCAGATCAGGTACGGCACATACTCGCGGGTGTGGTCGGTGGTCTTGGTATAGGACGGGTCGCAGCCATGGTCAGCGGTGACCATGAGGAGATCGCCCTCCCGCATTCCGGGGATGAAGTCGGCCACGAACTTGTCAAACTCGGTGGCAGCGGCGGCATAGCCTGCCACATCGCGGCGGTGGCCGTAGAGCATATCGAAGTCCACCAGATTCACAAAGGCAAGGCCCTCAAAGTCGCGGGTCTGCAGGGCCTTGGTAAAGGCGATGCCATTGGTGTTGCCAGTGGTCTTGATCTTCTCGGTCACACCCTCACCGTCGAAGATGTCAAAGATCTTACCCACAGCGATCACATCCCTGCCAGCATCTTTCAGCAGATCCAGCATGGTAGCGCGGGGCGGCTTGAGGCTCAGGTCGTGGCGGTTGGTGGTGCGGTAGAAGGTATCCGCAGTGTGGCCCAGGAAGGGGCGTGCGATCACGCGGCCCACGCCGTACTCGCCCTTGAGCATCTCGCGGGCGATCTCGCAGTAGCGGTACAGCTCATGCACCGGCACCAGCTCTTCGTTGGCGGCCACCTGAAATACGCTGTCGGCACTGGTGTAGACGATAAGGGCGTTTTCTTTCATGGCCTGCTCGCCGTAATCCTTCAGCACCTGCGTACCGGAGTAAGGCTTGTTGCACAGCACCTTGTGGCCGGTCTTTTCCTCAAACTCGTGGATCAGCTCATCCGGGAAGCCGTTCGGGAAGGTGGGCAACGGCTTGGGGCTTACCACACCGGCGATCTCCCAGTGACCAATGGTGGTATCCTTGCCCATGCTCTGCTCCTGCAGGCGGGCAAAGGAGCCGATGGGCGCTGCGGTCTTTTCGCCTGCGGTCACGCCATCAATGTTGAACATGCCCATCTTTTGCAGGTTGGGGCAGTTGAAGTTGGGGTGTTTTGCAATGGCGCCCAAGGTGTTGGTGCCCTCGTCGCCAAAGGCGGCGGCATCCGGCTCTGCACCGATTCCAAAGCTGTCAAGGACGATCAGAAAAACACGCTTTTCCATATCGTTTTTTCTCCATTTCTTCCGGAGCATGCCCCGGATAAGTGATACTATCTTTACTTATCATTATAAGCAAATCCTGTGCCGGATGCAAGCGTTTTTGCTGTGCTGCAAATATCCGTCATTTTCACCAAAATGTTCGTCATTTCGTTCACAATCCGACGAAGCGTTTTGGCGTTTTTATTCGTTGCTGCGTCATTTCGTTGCAAAGTCATCTTAGCTGCCAAAAAAATTGCAGCGCAGCTTGATTTTTTTCTTGCCCTATTGTATCCCAGCGGATATAATAATAGGTGGAAAAGTTTTGAACCACAGGATTTTTCCGCTTTTGTACCACAGCACGGGATTTTTCCCGTTGGCCACGTGCAGCTGTCTGTATGACAGCGGACAGCCTGCCGCAAAATAGAGAATGTGAAGTTGTAGTTGGAGGTAGTAAAAGTATATGAGAAAAACAAAGATCATCTGCACTCTGGGCCCGTCCACCGATCAGGAAGGCGTTCTGCGCGAGCTGGTCGCCAACGGCATGAATGTTGCCCGTTTTAATTTTTCCCACGGCTCTCACGAAGAGCATCTGGGCCGCTTTGAAAAGCTGAAGGCCATTCGTGAAGAGCTGGGCAAGCCGGTCGCCGCCCTGCTGGACACCAAAGGCCCCGAGATCCGCCTGAAGGACTTCAAGAACGGCACTGAAATGCTGGAAGCCGGCCAGACCTTCACCCTGACCACCCGCGAGGTGGAAGGCACCAAGGAGATCTGCTCCATCACCTATAAGGACCTGCCGCAGGACGTGCAGCCCGGCGGCACCATCATGCTGGACGACGGCCTGATCATGCTGCACATTGAGCAGGTCACCGACACCGACATCATCTGCACCGTGCTGAACAGCGGCAAGATCAAGACCAAAAAGGGTGTCAATGTGCCCGGCGTGCATCTGTCCATGCCGTATATGAGCCAGCGCGACCGCGACGATATCATCTTCGGCGCACAGCAGGGCTTTGACTTCATCGCTGCTTCCTTCGTGCGCACCGCGCAGGATGTGTACGATATCCGCAACCTGCTCAACGAGTATGATTCCGATATCCGCATCATCGCCAAGATCGAGAACCGTGAGGGCGTGAACAACATCGACAGCATTCTGGCTGCAGCCGATGCTGTCATGGTGGCCCGCGGCGATCTGGGCGTTGAGATCGACTTTACCGAGCTGCCCGGCATTCAGAAGAATATCATCGAGCGCTCCTTCTCCTTTGGCAAGCCCATCGTCACCGCTACCCAGATGCTGGACAGCATGATCGTGAACCCCCGCCCCACCCGTGCCGAGATCTCCGACGTGGCAAATGCCATCTACGACGGCACCTCTGCCATCATGCTTTCCGGCGAGACTGCTGCCGGTGCTTATCCGGTGGATGCTCTCAAGACCATGTCTGCCATTGCTGAGCGCACCGAGCAGGAGAACCACGCCCGCTTTGTTCCCCTCGCCGAGAACACTGGCAAGATTAGCGTGAGCGACGCAACTGCACACGCTGCCTGCCTGACCGCCAAGGACGTGAACGCTGCCGCCATCGTCACCGTGTCCGAATCCGGCAACACCGCCCGCCTGCTGAGCAAGTACCGCCCCAAGCAGCCCATCATTGCCTGCGTCATGGACGAGCAGGTGCAGCGTCAGCTCTCCCTGAGCTGGGGCATCACTTCCCTGCTGATGGGCCCCGCCCACAGCACCGATGAGCTGATCGAGATGTCCACCGCTCTGGCCGAGAAGAACGGCTACCTGCACAACGGCGAGCTGACCGTTGTGACCGCAGGCGTACCCGTAGGCGTTTCCGGCACCACCAACATGATCAAGATCCACATGGTGGGCAACTGCCTGGCCACCGGTGTGGGCGTGGGCCGCGGCAAGACCGATCTGGTCTCCGCCAGCGGCAAGGCCTGCGTCTGCCGCACTCTGGAGGAGGTCAAGGCAAAGTTCCGCCCCGGCATGGTGCTGGTCGTTCCCTCCACCAGCAACGAGATGCTGAGCTATGTTCGTGATGCCGCCGCTCTGGTGGTTGAGGAGCCCGGCCTGAACAGCCACGCTGCCATTGTGGGCAACTCCCTGCTCAAGCCCACCATCGTGGGTGCTGCAGGTGCCTGCAGCCACATCCGCGACGGCCTGGATATCGCTGTGGATTGTGTCCACGGCAGTGTCCAGCGCCTGCAGGCCTGATCCTGAAGGAGAACATCATGGAACGCATTGCAAGCTTCTGTGTCGATCACACCAAACTGGACCGGGGCATGTACCTGAGCCGCCAGGACGGTGATGTGCTGACCTGGGACATCCGGATGAAGAAGCCCAATCAGGGCGATTACCTGACCACCGGTGCCGCCCACACGCTGGAGCACCTGTTTGCCACCTACGCCCGCAACAGCGCGGTGAAGGACGGCGTGATCTACGTTGGCCCCATGGGCTGCCGCACCGGCTTCTACCTGCTCACCCGCGGGCTGACTCCGGCACAGGCATTGGCGCTGACCGTGGATTCCTTCCGCTTCATGGCCGCCTTTGAGGGGGATATCCCCGGTGCCAGCGAGGTGGAATGCGGCAACTACCGCGATATGGATCTGTCTGCCGCCAAGGCCGAGGCAGCCGCCATGCTGCCGGTGCTGGAAGCACTGACCGCTGACCAGCTGCACTACTAAGCGATACAGCAAAAGACCTCCCCATGCAGGCAGCACCTGCACGGGGAGGTCTTTTTGCGTTTCAGGAAAGCGATTTGCGGAGTGCTTACTCCACGATGATGCTCTTACCGGTCATCTCAGCGGGGACAGGCAGGCCGATATAGGGCAGCATGGTGGGGGCGATATCTGCCAGGCAGCCGCCCTCGCGCAGCTTCACATCGCCGCAGCCGATGGCCACAAACGGCACCGGGTTGGTGGTGTGGGCGGTAAACGGGGTGCCGTCCGGGTTCTTCATCTTTTCGGCGTTGCCGTGGTCAGCGGTCAGGAACACGCAGCCACCGGCGTTCAGCACAGCGGTCACAACCTCGTTCACAGCGGCATCAACAGCTTCCACAGCCTTGACAGCGGAATCAAACACGCCGGTATGGCCGACCATATCGCAGTTGGCAAAGTTCAGGATGATCACATCGTACTTGCCGCTCTCAATGCGGGCCTTGCACTCGTCAGCAACCTCCGGGGCGCTCATCTGGGGTTTCAGGTCATAGGTGGGCACATCCTTCGGGCTGGGGATCACCTTGCGGTCCTCGCCCTCATAGGGGGCTTCCACACCGCCGTTGAAGAAGAAGGTCACATGGGCGTACTTCTCGGTCTCGGCAATGCGCAGCTGGGTCTTACCGTTCTTGGAAAGATACTCGCCCAGAACGTTGCTCAGCTCAACCGGCGGGTAGGCAACTTCGCAGTTGGGCATGGTAGCATCATACTCGGCCATGCAGACATAGTGAACCTGCTTGCGGCCGCCGCGGCGCTCAAAGCCGGTAAAGGCATCATCGCAGAAAATGCGGGTCATCTGGCGGGCACGGTCGGGGCGGAAGTTCATGAAGATGATGGTATCGCCATCCTCCACGCGGCCACCCTCACAGGTAACGGCGGGGAGCACGAATTCATCAGTCTTGCCGTCCGCATAAGAAGCCTCAATGGCCTCCTGTGCATTGGCGGCATGGTTGCCCTCGCCGTAAACAAAAGCGGCATAAGCCTTTTCTTCACGGTCCCAGTTGTTGTCACGGTCCATAGCATAGTAACGGCCGCTGACACTGGCGATGGTGCCAATACCCAGCTCGTCCAGCTTGGCCTGCAGGTCAGCCAGGAATCCCTTACCGGAATGGGGGTCGGTATCACGGCCGTCCATGATGCAGTGCAGATAAACCTTGGTTGCGCCCATATGCTTGGCCATTTCCAGCACGCCGAACCAGTGATCGGCATGGCTGTGAACGCCGCCGGTACCAACCAGGCCCATCAGGTGGATGGCCTTGCCGGCATCAATGGCAGCTTTCATGTTCTTGACCAGCACGGGGTTCTTGAACATTTCGCCGTCCTTGATGGACTTGGTGATCAGGGTGAGCTGCTGGTACACGATGCGGCCAGCACCCATGTTGGTATGGCCAACTTCAGAGTTGCCCATCTGGCCATCTGGCAGGCCGACAGCCATGCCAGATGCGTCGATGGTGGTCATAGGGTAATTTTTCATCAGTGCATCCAGATGCGGCTTGTTGGCAGCAACAACGGCGTTGCCATAGGTTTCGTCCGGGGTCCAGCCGAAGCCGTCCATGATGCAGAGCATTACAGGTTTCTTTGCCATTGATTGGTTCTCCCTTAGTTTTAGTTAGGGCAACACCGCATAATTCTAAGTGCCGATACGGCGAGCGAGGTGCGGCA
>OGDE01002258.1_pt1 | contig 10025 bp, 8 predicted proteins | sample 1570321 | NCBI WGS metagenome assembly OGDE01 (sample SAMEA2581976, study PRJEB24529) | metagenome | biome: Human gut stool | place: China | collected 2011 | reverse complement strand
TGATGGAAGCTATTCAGGAGCAGGCAGATGCAGGGGCTGACAAATTGTGAAAAAACGAATCAAGGAAATTCTCTGCGGAGTTGCGAAAAGCGATAAGCAAGGCAGGAACTTGACTATAAAAAACAAACAACAGGAGGAAATAAAAAATGGCATCAAATCCAATGCAAAGAAAAGCAAGAAATTCATTCCTATTAGGAGTGATAATAACATTATTAATAGCGGGGGTAATAGTAGCATTATTATTCGTGCAACTTAAACAAAAGACAGAACAATTAAGAGCAGAAGCTAACTCAAAAAGAAATGTATATGTTTTAAGTCAAGACGTAAAATCTGGTCAAGTAATAACACAAGACATGTTTGTTACGAAACAAATTAGTCAAGACGCAATACCAAGCAATGCGACTGCAACATCTTCAGTTATAGACACATGGTATTTACAAACAAAAGACGGAAAAACATTTAGCACAGACTACTATAACAATATAACAAACACATCATTTAGTAAAAGCCAACAAGGTTTATACATAAATGAACCTGATTCTATTATAGAGGTTGTAGAAATCAATGGTAAAAAATACAAATGCACAGATAAATACAATGGAGACGTGAATTCATTAACAGAAGTATCATCTAGAGATAATGTACTACAAGATGATGACGGTGCATATATAGTAGATGCTTCAAATACTAATGATATAATTACAAGAGTATACCAAGAAACAGCAACTGGTTCATATTATGTGTATAAGTTAGATACAGATTCAATGACAACTTCAACACAAAGAACTAGAGTTAAAACATATTTATCTTTGCAAAATGTACCAGTAGTTGCAAAAGTAACAATGAATAAAAATACAGTTGCAACACCAAATCTTGTTGTACAATCTGATGAAGTTGTAACAGATGATACAAGACAACAAGAATATAATATGATAGTACTACCAGTTGACTTGATGACAAATGATTATGTTGATGTAAGATTAATGACACCAGGTGGACAAGACTTCATAGTAGTATCAAAAGCACAAGCCAATATTCCAGTAAATTCTGATGGTTCATATGTGGCAGACACAGTAAGATTGAATTTAAGAGAAGATGAAATATTATCAATGTCAAGTGCAATTGTAGAGGCATATGGTTTGTTAGGCTCAAGATTATATGCAACCAAATATGTCGAAGCAGGAATGCAAGCAGCATCATTACCAACATATACACCAAATGCAGCAGTAACAGCACTAATTCAATCAAATCCTAACATTGTAACTCAAGCAAGCGCAGAATGAGCTGCAAGATATTCAGACTCTGCTAAGAAGAGTAGAAATGATTATTTACAATCATTAATAAATTCAACAGAAGATTACAATTCAAATATATCTGATAAATCAGATGTATTAATGTCCCAAGGACGCTTTTTGTATGTTATAATAAATACAATCACTAAGTATCGGATAAATAAAGATAAAATGAAGGAATAGAAAGTCATGAAGATAGCGAAAAAAGTATTAAAGACAATAGGAGTTTTATTAGGCTTTATTGTGGTCATTGTGCTAGGATATATCATTTATCTCTATGCAAGTTACCATAGAATTGAAGATAACAAATCCCTTTCCGTAGAATCTCACACAGAAACAAAACAAATACTAACAACAGGAAAACAATATTCAGCAATTACATACAATATTGGATTCGGAGCCTATACACCAGATTTCAGCTTTTTTATGGATGGAGGAAAATCATCTTGGGCAAAGAGCAAGAAAAGTGTTCTTAAAACAGTTAAAAATGCAGGAAATCTAACAAAATCGTATGATCCGGATTTTGCCTTAATAGAGGAAGTAGATCTTAATTCCACCAGAAGTTATCATGTAAATGAATATTCCATACTAAAGAAATGCTTGAAGAATTACGATACAGTATTTGCACAAAATTATGATTCTGCTTTTCTATTCTATCCATTCACACAGCCACATGGAAGCAGTAAAGCAGGATTAGCTTTATTTTCCAGATACCCGATCAAAGATTCGCTAAGAAGAAGTCTTCCGATTTCAACATCATACAATAAATTTTTTGATTTAGATCGTTGCTATAGTGTTTCAAGAATTCCAGTGGATAATGGGAAATACCTCGTGATCTTTCAGCTTCATATGTCAGCCTACGGAAACAGTGATAAGATCAGAAAAGGACAGATCCGTATGCTTTCAGCGGATATGAAAAAAGAATACGAAGCAGGAAATTATGTATTATGTGGCGGGGATTTTAACCATGACCTCAAGGCTGCAGAAGATGACGATTCTACCGATAGAGAATCCTGGGCATATCCATTCCCAAGAAATATGCTTCCAGAACATTTTTCTTTCTGTATGGATCAACTGCCAAAGAAAGAAAATCTGTGGAATAGTTCACGAAATGCAGATATGAAATACATACCAGGAAAGACTTACACTGTTACATTGGATGGATTTATTATCTCAGATAATGTAAAATGTGATATGTATAAGAATATTAATACGGGATATTCATATTCAGATCATGACCCGGTATATGTGAAGTTTGAATTGAATAAGGAGAGTGTGTTGAACAAATTTAAATTGAAAAATTAGAGATTTCTGTCGACTTGTGATAGTACAAAAAATATAGGGGATCGCCAGAAGGTGGAAATGTCTAAAATAGGAGGCGTTGTGGAAATATATGATTAAGGACAAGAAAAATATGAAGAAACGATGGAAAAGAATCATATCCAATATGATTGCAATAGCACTAGTGATCATATCAAGTATTCCAACAATTTCAATTCCAGTAAAAGCGGAAGCATCTGTTGATGGAAAATTGATCACAGTAGGTGGGAAAACGGTAACAAAAAATATGAAAATTGATGATGTTAAGAAAATGTTTGGTGAACCAAAATTAACGACACCATCATATTGGGATGGATATGCTTATACATTTTACGGAAAAGATTATAGTGATTATTTATATTTAGAAACTGATTCTGATGGGAAGATTGTATGTTATGGAAGCGTAAGTCCTGGGTTCGAAACGAATAAATACAGTTATGGAGAGAAAGTTAATCCTTATGCTCGGGCAGGTTGTGAGGCGAAAGACGATGATGGCAAGTTATATGCTGTGATATATTACACAAAATTTCATTTGGATGCATATAAGAGATTTACAGAAAATTTAACAGAAAATAATAGAAATCTTTGCAAACATGCAGTGGAAATGTGGAATGCTATTTCTTATTTATATGGATATAAAACTGCAACATATTTTGATGAAAAATTGTTTAATATAGGTGCACAGCTGGCAGATAATCATAGCGATCTATATGATTATTGTAAGAGCACAAATCAAAGTTCTTGTTATCAGTTAATGACTGGAAGAAAAGCCACATTTCTGGAATATTTTTACCCTAATCCATTGGAATTTGCGGAAAATGCTAGAAATTACGAGTGCCCAAAAGGAAATGCAATAGGCTTTATGTATTATCCAACAGGAGAAGAAAATGATGATTATTGGATTATGGAGGGGTTTGTAAATAAAGAATTATTGGCAGATTGGAAGTCTGTTGCATATACAGAAAGAGAAAAAGAGTTATTGGAAAATTCCAGAAAATATTATACAAACTCAGTAAACACAGTTAATTCTATGAAATCATATTATGAGATTAAACCTTCTTACGATTCAATTAAGAATATAGAAGGTGGAAAGTTAAGTAAAGAAGTTGCAAAAGGAGCAGTTGATTATTTAAATGCAATTCGTGTGGGAGCTGGACTAAATCCATTGGAATATTCAGACCCATTGTATATCGCTGCAAAGTGCAAATCTACGTACACGGTATATTTGGCAAAAAATAATATAAAAAATTCATCACCTCATAATCCACCAAAGGTAGAGGGATTAAGCGATGAATATTATTCAAAATGTCAAAGTGGCAATGGAGAAAATTTATACTCATGTGGAATAATAAGTACGAGTATCATAGACAGTATTAGTAGTGCATTAGATGATAGTCAAGGGACAGGACAATATTATAATAGAGGTCATAGATATAATCTGTTAAATCCTGAATGGAAATATATTGGAGTAGGAAATACGTTGCAACAAGCATGTCATAAATTGTCAGGAACGCAGAGTTCTAATGTAGATGTTGTTGCATGGCCACCAAAAGGAATTACTATTTCAGAAAGTGGATTTTCGCCATCAGGAATGTGGACATGTCAGTTTTATAATAAGTTAAAACCGACAGCTGATACTACAATAACGATTGAATGTCTCAATAGCAATAAGAAATGGAAGATTGATCCGAATAATCTTTTAGAAAATCAAGCTTATAATTATGAAAGAAGTGGGGATCTTATTTCCTATAGCGATGATTCTATTGTTTTTAAAATAGGAGGAGTTTATCAAATAACATATGATCATCTTACAGATGCAAATGGGAATGAAACAAGTTATTCTTATAGAACAGTGTATGAAAAAGCTTATATTGGATCAGAAGAGGAGAAAGTACCACAATCTATAAAATTAGATAAAACATCAGAAAAAGTTTTGCTTGGTACAACGAGTAAGTTGATTGCCAAAGTAAGCCCGGATAATATAAAGAATAAAAGAATTTATTTTGCAAGTAATAACAAAGAAGTGGCTACTGTAAATGAATGTGGTGAGATTACAGCCCATTCGTTAGGAACAGCTGATATAACAGCTACAAGTGAAAATGGAAATATAACAGCTACATGCAAAATAATAGTAGTAAAAACTTTAGATCAGACAGATGATCAGCCAGAAAAGGAACCAGAAAAGGAACCAACTGGAGCAATAACAAATGGAAATGTTAATAATAGTAATAACAAGTCTGATTTATCACAAGGACATAAAACAAATAACAGCAAAAAAGAAAATATAACCATTAGTAAAGCAAAAATTAAAAGTGCGAAAAAGAAAAAATCCTCAAAGTCCTTAACAATAATATTATCAAAAGCAGTACCTAAGGTAACTGGTTATCAAATAAAAATATATTCATCCAAAAAGAAAGCTAAGAAGAATAAGGGTGCTATTTGGACAAAGGTTGTACAGACAAATTCCAAGAAAATAGTTATTAAAAATAAAAAATTAAAAAACAAAAAAACACTTTATATTCGGATACGTGCTTATAAGAGAATCAATAGAAAGAATAAATATAGTACGTGGTCAGAGATTAAGAAAGTAATTGTTAATTAGTAATGATTTCAGTGAATCATTACGAGTGTTGCTTCTTTCAAGCTAAAATAAAGACAGAAAATAATAACTCATGCGATGGAATATTTAATGTACACGGACATTCCGGTAATTAAGATTGCGATGAATAATGGATTTGCTTCAGTTGCAGCATTTAATAAATTATTTAAAGAAACATATCAAGAAACACCATCTGCATATCGAAAGAAAAAGAAAGAAACAGTAGACAATCAGGAAAGTATGTTGGAGAATTATATATTGCAATAAGGGTGAAAATAATAAAATCCCTCATGTATGATATTAATAAGAAGTTTCATATATCATACATGGGGGATTTTTAATGTGTATTGCTTTTAAGATATTTCTATGCTTTAAAATTTAGAAACAATTTTTGATGATATCTTCGTCAAGACCATTTTTACAAGTGATATTTCCTATCACAAAATATAAGATTCCACCAGCAAGAAGTCCCCATACAACAGCATTGATTCCAGCAATCTGCACGTTATAATAACAAAATACATAAGTGATCGCAGCACCGAGAGAACTAAAGACTGCTGCTTGTTTTGTTCCTTTCTTCCAGAACAATCCTCCGACCAAAGGCCAGAAAAAACTGCATTCCAGACCACCTAAGGCAAATAGATTCAGAAAGAAAATGATATCAGGTGGATTGATCGTAAGTAAGATAACGATCACACCAAATGCGAACGTAACGAGCGTGCTCATTTTCCCAACATTTTTGTTATAAGACTGAATTTTCACAGGATCATCTTTGACAACATAGTTACGCCATAGATCTTTCACGATCGCTGCAGAAGCAAGGATCAAAAGAGAATCAGCGGTAGACATAACAGCAGCCATAGGTGCTGCAAGGAATGTTCCAGCTAATCCAACGGGCATGATCTTCTGAACAATATACGGAATAAAATAATCAGAAGTTGGAAGATTCTTTGTATCTACCAGTGCACCTGCCCATGTACCAGCCATATGCATACCAACGATGATAAAGCTACAAGTAACCGCACCAATCCACATCGCAGTATGAAGACTCTTTGTATTTTTAAATCCCATAGAACGAACGGCTGTCTGAGGAAGTCCAAGTGTACCAAATCCTACAAGAATCCAGAAACTAAGTAGCGTACCGGGACTGTACTTTGAAAATAGATCATCATATACTCCAGGCAGATTCTGTGCCAGTCCGGCATCAATACCAGCAAGTCCGCCGCCAGCTTTTAATACAAAGAATAAAAGTAAAAATGTACCGACACACATGATAATTCCCTGAATCGTATCTGTGATCGCAACAGCGCTGAAACCACCAAAAGATGTATAAATGATAACAACTGCTCCAAAGATCAATAAAGAAACAACATGATCAAGTCCAGTGATAGAAGAGATCAAAGTTGCTCCGCCAGTAAATTGTCCGATCATCTGTGCCATGAAGAAGGCAACCATAAGTAAGCTGGTTACAATAACTAAAACATCACTTTTATAACGAGCCTTTAAATAACCTACAACAGTAACGGCACCAGTTCTTCTGGAAACTAAAGCAAGTTTGTTACCAAGGACACCTAGTACCAGAAATGTGATCGGAACTTGAACTGTAGCGATCCATGCCTGTGCATATCCATAAGTAAGACCAGCAGCTCCTGGACCAGAAATAAAGGAACTTACAGAAGTATAAGTTGCCATGGTTGTCATTGCCAGAAGAAGTCCGTTCATATTTCTTCCACCGATGAAGAATTTTTTCTCGGAGGATGTATGCTGTTTTTTATTTTGACGGTTACTGAAAATGATACCGATCGCAGCATTTAAGGCAAGGTAAACAATAAAAATTGCAAGAATGATTTTCTGATTTGCTGACATTTTATTCTTCTTCCTCCTCTTCATCATCATAATCGAAGTTAATAAATACATGTTTTAATAAGTACCAGACACCGATCAAAGAAAGTATGATCGTTCCGAATGTTGACACACTAAACCATGCGGGCATACCTAGAAAATAAAGACCAGTACCATTTAACAAAAACGCACTGGCAATATGCCAAGCACAGCAGATCAATACAACGATCAATGTTCCACGGATCTCACGCATACACTGTTCATGTTTCTCCTGTCTTGTTAATTTTTTCATATTATATGATCTCCTTTAATAAAAGGTCAGATTCGCAAAGGATATCTGCCAAAAGTATTATCTTACAAATATGGAAGAAAATCAATTATTCTTAACATTTTAAAGAGATAAGATCAAAAAGAATGTTATAAAATAGTTTGAATAACATATTCATCTTTGGTATAATAAATCATATCAGTATGCAGAAATACAGGAGGCTTTTACTATGGAGAATAAAAGTAGTTACCAGATAAACGAGCAGGGAGTGCTCGGAGAAGTGAAAATTGCAGATGATGTGATCGCAGTGATCGCAGGAATCGCAGCGACTGAAGTGACAGGTGTTGCCAGAATGTGTGGAAATATTACAAATGAACTGGTAAGTAAACTAGGAGTTAACAATTTATCCAAGGGAGTCAAAGTTGTCGTAGAGAATCATCATGTAAGAGTCAATCTTGCATTAGAACTTGACTATGGAGTTAGTATTCCAGAGATTTCTAAGAAAGTTCAAGATCGTGTGAAAGCAGCAATCGAGAACATGACAGGATTAAAGGTCAGAGAAGTTAACGTCCGTGTCACAGGCGTTGCAGCAGAAGAAGAGTAAGAAAGAATATAAAGCAAAGTCAGACGGGACTGATCACAGTTCCGTCTTTGTATCGCAGAAAGGAACCCTAATGAAAAGAAGTGAGGTAAGAGAACATATTTTCAGAATTTTATTTTGTGTAGAATTTTGTGAGAAAGAAGAATTTGAAGATCAGGTTGAATTATATTTTCATGGGCATGAAAATATCAATGAGAAGACACAGAAAGAAATTACAGAGAAAACAGAGAATCTGATCGAACATTTAGATGAAATCGATGAACAGATTTCTGCACATCCGAATGCATGGAATTTAGAGAGACTTGGAAAAGCTGAATTATCTATTTTAAGACTTGCAACCTATGAAATCTTATTAGATGAACAGGTGCCAAGAAAAGTAGCGATCAATGAGGCAGTAGAACTTGCAAAGAAATACTGCAATGAAAAGGCAGCACCATTTATCAATGGTGTCTTAAGTAAGATTGGACAGGATATGGATGAAGAGTAAAGTTTTTTCTGTAACACAGATTAATACTTATATCAAACGAATGTTTCAAAGTGATTATGCCTTAAGGAGGATTTCAATCAAGGGACAGGTGTCAAACTGTAAGTATCATTCTTCTGGGCATATTTATTTTTCATTGAAAGATGAAGAAAGCCAGATTTCTTGTGTGATGTTTGCGAGTGCAAGATATAATGGATTGCAGTTTGAATTAGAAGATGGACAGGAAGTCATTGTGGATGGAAATGTCAGTGTCTATGAGCGTGGCGGAAGTTATCAGCTATATGCACAGGAGATTCGTTTAAATGGAATCGGAGAATTATATGTTGCATATGAGATGTTAAAACAGAAGCTTTATGAAGAAGGATTGTTTGACCACGAGATCAAGAAGCCGATTCCAAAGAATCCAAAGAAGATCGGTGTGGTAACGGCAAGAACAGGAGCAGCAATTCATGATATCATTAGTACAGCAAAGCGCAGGAATCCGTATGTACAGTTAGTATTATATCCTGCTAAAGTACAGGGAGAAGGTGCATCTGATACGATCGTATCTGGAATTCGCACTCTGGACCAGTATGGAGTTGATACCATTATCATCGGAAGAGGTGGGGGCTCGATCGAGGACTTGTGGGCATTTAATGAAGAGAATGTCGCAAGAGCGATCTACGAAGCAAAGACACCGATCATTTCTGGAACAGGGCATGAGGTGGATACTACCATTGCGGATTATGCGGCAGATCTTCGCGCGGCAACACCGACAGCAGCCTGTGAACTTGCAGTTCCAGATATCACAGAAGTGATGGAAGGAATCGCAAACAGAGAATATACAATGGCTGCGTTGTTAAAACAGATCATCCGGCGTTATCAGATGAAATTGCAGAAGTATCAGATCACCATTGCAAATTACGATCCACGATTTCAACTTCAGGAACAGAAGATGCGTTTGTCAGAATTAGAAGAACAGATTCAGCAAGTGATGAAGAATAAGATGACAGGGTATAAGCACAAACTGGAATTGTACGCAAAAGAACTTCATGGGTTATCACCAACAGCGAAATTGATCAATGGATTTGGATATTTAGAAGATCAGAATGGTGAGCCAGTTACAAGCGTTCACAAAGTGAAAGAGGGAGATCAGATTTCCTTAACGATTTCAGATGGAACGATCCTTGCAATGGCAAAACAGATCAGAACAATGGATGAAAAAGGGAAGTAAGAAAGAGGAAGTTTATTATGGCAAAGAAGAAATTTGATATTGATCAGGGTTTTCATCAGTTAGATGAAATTCTTACAAAGCTTTCCAGTGAAGAAATCAAACTTCCAGAGGCTGTCAAACTATATACTGAAGGAGTAAATCTTGTGAAACAGTGTAAGGATTCTCTGGATAAAGTAGAAAAAGAATTGATCGTATTAGAAGAGAATGGGGAAGAACATGAACTTTAAGGATGAGATGAAACAAAAGGTTGCACAGATCGAAATTATTTTAGATGAATATCTGCCAGCACAGGAAGGGTTACAAAAAACAGTTTTAACTGCAATGAACACAACCGTTAAGGCGGGAGGAAAGCGTCTTCGTCCAATGCTGATCAACGAGACATATCAGATGTTTGGCGGAAAGGGAG
>OGDE01002257.1_pt1 | contig 10027 bp, 6 predicted proteins | sample 1570321 | NCBI WGS metagenome assembly OGDE01 (sample SAMEA2581976, study PRJEB24529) | metagenome | biome: Human gut stool | place: China | collected 2011 | reverse complement strand
CGGTCTTTGCCAGTATCATGTGCAGAGGCCGGCAAAAGTTATATTCAGAGATAAATGATCATCCATTTGCAGTGGCAGTGCAGTGGCATCCGGAGATGATGTATGATTCTTCGGAGCAGCTGAAGCTTCTTCGGGCATTTGTGGAGGCAGCAGGGAAGGAGACAGAAACATGAATATTTGTATATATGGAGCATCCAGCGCAGAACTGAAAAAGATTTATTATGAGAAAACAGAGGAACTGGGACGCATGATGGGAAAGCGTGGCCATGGACTTGTTTTCGGCGGCGGAAAAGAAGGTCTGATGGGTGCGGCAGCCAAGGGTGTTGACAGAGAGAATGGTTATATTCTGGGTATCGCGCCGAGATTTTTTGATCAGCCGGGAGTGCTGTATGAGCATTGTACAGAGTTTATTTTTACTGAGAATATGAGAGAACGGAAGCATTTGCTGGAGAGTCGGTCAGATGCAACTATCGTGGTACCTGGGGGAATTGGTACTTATGAGGAGTTTTTTGAGATCCTGACATTGAAGAGTCTGGGACGGATCGACAGGCCGATCGTGCTTTATAATATTCAGGGGTATTATGATAGTATGAGGGCACTTCTGGAGTATACGGCCGGTGAGAAATTCATGTCCAGAGATGTTGTGAGTATGTGCCGGTTCATGAAAGACCCGGAGGAGATCCTGGATTATATTGAGAATTACCGGAATTATGGGGGAAAGTTATAAAAAGGGTTGTAAGGATAATAAAAATAAAGTCCGGATTATAGGACAGATTGCAAAAATACAACAGTCCCAAATATAGGACTGTAAAAACGAATGTGTTACAGAATAATATAAGAAAGTCTGTAGTAATTCCGGGAAGTTATATTCTGAACAGTCAGGTTTGATATAGTAATTGATGGAAATGCCATAGTCTGCAAGGGGATTTTTACAGGAGAAGATATATTTTATGAGGAAAATAATGTTAAATGGCCAGTGGGAGCTGGCAGAAGCAGGAAATGACAGATTATGTGAGGTACAGGTTCCGGGATCTGTGCTTTCCGGGCTCTATGGTGCCGGGAAGATCGAAGATCCTTTTTACCGGACAAATGAGGATGTGACAAGGGAACTGTTCCGGAAGGATTATGAATTCAGCAGAACATTTGTGGCTGCAGAGGATATCCTGAAAGAAGAAAAAATAATACTGGTCTGTGAGGGGCTGGATACTCTTGCAGATATTTATATCAATGGGCAAAAAGCCGGATCTGCAGATAACATGCATCGTACCTGGAAGCTGGATGTGAAAGAATTTCTTCATTCCGGGGAGAATCAGATCCGGATCGTATTCCGGTCGGTATTCAAGTATATCGAAGCTTATGAGTATGAAGATAATAAAGAGATCCACTATGTTCCCTGCGGTGGAATGAAAGGAAACCAGCTGATCCGGAAGGCTCATTGTATGTTTGGATGGGACTGGGGCCCCCAGACCATTGATGCCGGGATTTTTCGGGATATTTATCTGGAAGCATACAGTCATCCGAGAATTGAGGATGTGAAGATCATACAGGTGCATGGGGATAATGCTGTGGATGTGTGTACAACTGTAGCTGTGAGCGGCGATGCTGTGGATAAGTGTCAGGTGAGGGTGACGATCCAGGAGGATGCAGAGAGCGTCTGTGGACATAGAACAGGTGCTAACGACCGAAAAACGGAAGCCCATGTATGCAAAGTGGGGGAGACTGTATCAGCGAATAATAATCCAGCAGTGCTGACATCCTCGATCCACAACCCGAAACTCTGGTGGCCAAACGGCTACGGCGATCAGCCGTTATATAAAGTTAAGGTGGAACTTCTGGATGAGGATGGCGAAGTTCTGGAAACTATAACGAAGCGCATTGGTCTCCGTACCCTTACCATCAGCCAGGAAAAAGATCTCTGGGGAAAAGAGTTCGCGTTCTGTGTCAATGGCGTGAAGATTTTTGCCATGGGCGGAAATTATATTCCGGAGGACTGTATTTATTCCAGGATCACGCCGGAGCTTCAGGAGTACCTTCTGGAATCCTGTAAACGTGCCAATTTTAACTGCGTCCGTGTGTGGGGTGGCGGTTATTATCCTTCGGATCATTTCTATGATCTCTGTGACGAGATGGGGTTGATCGTATGGCAGGATCTGATGTTTGCTTGTAATGTTTATGATCTTACAGAAGAATTTGAAGAGAATATCACGAAGGAAATTACAGAAAATGTAAAACGTCTCCGTCATCATGCATCTCTGGGACTGTGGTGCGGAAATAACGAGATGGAATCTGCCTGGGATCACTGGCCGGAGGTGCAGAGTGAGTCGAAATATCTTCGTGCGGACTACATAAAAATGTTTGAGCATGTGGTGCCAAAAGCAGTGAAAGCGGCAGACAGCGAGACCTTTTTCTGGCAGTCTTCTCCGAGTTCCGGGGGTTGTTTTGATGAGCCGGATGATGAGAACCGGGGGGACTGTCACTACTGGGATGTATGGCATGGCCAGAAGCCTTTTACGGATTATCAGAAGCATTATTTCCGGTTCTGTTCGGAATTTGGTTTCCAGTCCTTCCCGTGTCTGAAAACAGTAGAGAGCTTTACGGAAGAAAAAGACCGGAATATTTTTTCCAGGGTGATGGAGAAACACCAGAAGAATCCGGCAGCCAACGGAAAGATCCTGTATTACCTTTCGGAGAATTTCCGTTATCCGGAGAATTTCCGCAAGCTTCTCTATGTGAGCCAGATCCTTCAGGGAATGGCCATGAAGTATGGCGTAGATCACTGGAGACGTCACAGAGGCCGCTGTATGGGAACTCTTTACTGGCAGATCAATGATAACTGGCCGGTGGCGTCCTGGGCAAGTATCGACTATTTTGGTCGCTGGAAGGCACTTCATTATATGGCAAAAAAATTCTATGGGCCACAGGCGGTGAGTATGTGCATGGATGGGGATACCATGCAGGTGTATCTGGCAAATGAAAGTATGGAAGCACAGTCATATCAGGTTGTCTTTTATGTGAAAAATATGGAATGCGAGATCCTTGAGAAGATTACCGGAAAGGGCACTGTGGGTGTGCAGGAGTCCGGGCAGATCCTGGCGGTGGATGTTTCCAAATGGGAAGACAGGAAGTATAAGATTTTCCTTGAGGCAGAAGTGACACTTGCTGATGGAAAAGTGCTCCGTGATGTGGAGACTCTTGTTCCATATAAGTATCTGGAACTGGATAAACCGGAGATCACTGCTGAGGTGGAGGAGCAGGATGATGCATTTGTGATCCATTTGAAGAGCAGCTGTTTCAGCCCGTTTACAGCTGTTGGATTTACTGATGCGGATGTAATTCTTGAGGATAATTTTTTCCATATGACAGGTGGAGAGGAAATGTGTATCCGGATTGAGAAAAAAGATATACGAAGTGATGTGTCTCTGGATGCGGCAGAGCTTACACATCAGATGGAAATCCTGACGTTGGCGTAGGAGTTTTATAATGAAAAAGACGCGGCCTTTTATCGGATGATAAAGAGGTACGCGTCTTTTTTGTATGATATTAGGGGGGATTTTTATGGGTTTGTGCGTGTTTGCAGTTTCTTATTCGTAATTTTTATGTCTTTTAAAGAAATCTTTTGTTTCTTTTACAACCACACCGCTCAGGGCAAGAAGAGCGATCAGGTTCGGGAATGCCATCAGGGCATTGAAGATATCTGCGATGTTCCATACAGCTGCTACAGTCATATATGGTCCGATGAATACGCAGATGATGTACAGCCAGCGGTATGTTGTAACTGCGGCTTTGTTTCTGTTGAACAGGTATTCCAGACATCTTTCACCGTAGTAATCCCATCCAAGAATCGTTGTGAATGCGAAGAATACCAGGCACAGCATCAGTGAGAAGGATGCTACAACCGGCGGGAAAGGAAGTCCTTTCTGGAATGCGGCTGTTGTGATGGCAACACCCTCAAGACCTGTGTTCCATGTTTCTGTAATGACGATGGAAAGACCTGTCATGGTACAGATGACGATGGTATCAATGAAAGTACCTGTCATGGATACAAGACCCTGACGTACCGGCTCTTTTGTCTGAGCTGCAGCAGCTGCGATCGGGGCACTACCAAGACCGGACTCATTGGAGAAGATACCGCGGGCGATACCTTTCTGCATAGCTACGACCATGGTTCCCATTGCGCCACCTGCAAGTGCACTTCCTGTGAAAGCAGATTTTACGATAGTTACGATCGCTGCAGGAACTGCAGTGATGTTTGTGATCACGATGATCAGTGCCAGTGCAACATAGAGAACTGCCATAAACGGTACAACGACCTGGGATACCTTTGCGATTCTCCGGATTCCGCCGAGAACGACAAGTCCTACACATACGGTAAGTATCAGACATGCGACTACAGTTGCCCAGGAATATGTATTTCCGAAAAGTGCTACTGTGTGTGCTTTATCCGGGTCAAAGAAATTGGTAACTGCAGATGCGATACCGTTTACCTGTGTGAAGGTTCCGATACCGAAAAGTCCTACACCTGCTCCGAAAAATGCGAAGATCTTGGCAAGCCATCTCCACTGTTTTCCCATACCGTTTTCGATGTAGTAGAATGGTCCGCCGAGAACATGACCTTCTTTGTCAATGGTACGATACTTGATCGCCAGAAGTCCTTCTGCGTATTTGGTTGCCATTCCGAAAAATGCGGCTACGATCATCCAGAAAAGTGCTCCAGGTCCGCCGGCTGCGATAGCAGTTGCGACACCTACGATATTTCCGGTTCCGATGGTTGCTGAAAGTGCAGTACACAGAGCTCCGAAGCTTGTGACCTCACCATCGCCGCCTTCTTCATTTTTTACCATGAATTTCAGTGCCTTTCCGAGGTGCCTTACCTGTAAAAGACCTAACCGAGAGGTTAACAGAATTCCTGTGAACAGGATCAGAATGATCAGCGGAAGTCCCCAAACGACTCCGTCAAACCATGTGATAAAGTTGTTGATTTGTGTAAACATTACTCTTTCCTCCATCCTTTTGCCTGAGAGATTTACAGCATTTTGTGTGCTGCGTACACCTTCGGCGCTCTTCCCTTTTGATTTGAAGAGACTCTCCTGAGTTTTTTTATTTTTGAATGATGCCAGGACCTTTTTGTGTACGGTGGTAGCGGTCATTCGTTTTGTGTAGAAATACACTGTAACACAGAGTATCACATGAATTGACGGATTTCAATGGGTTTTATTAAAAAAATTCCATTTATTAGAAATATTAATCGACATATAATCAGGATCTGGTAAATTGTTATTTTTCTATCAGCGGATGTTCTTTGTAATACATGCGGGTGAAATGCAGAAATGTCAGCATATCGCCGCTGATGTATTTACTTTTTTTCCATACCATGCCGATTTTTATGCGGACAGGTGGATTGAGAGGGATGCCGGTAATATTGGAAGAGGAAAATTTATCGGTCATGCTGGAATAGAGAAAACAGCCGTATTTTCCGGTTTTTACAAACTGCAAAGTAGTGTAGATCTGGCTACTTCGCATCACGATATTGGGCTTGTAGCCGTCCATTTCAAAACGCATTTTCAAGATCTGATTCTGGACAGAATCCGCGTTAAAAAAGATCAGCTGTTCTTTTGACATTTCTTTTGTTGTGACAGATTCTTTTTCTGCCAGTTTATGGTCATTGCTTACGCAGAAAACTACCTGGTCGTTGGCCAGGACAGCGTTGTGGAATTTATCAATATTATACTGTTCCATATTGACCAGAGCTACATCCAGGGTGTCATCCTGCACCAGGTTGCAGGCACGGACAGATCCATATTCCTCCAGGACCACGGCGATCTCCGGGTGTTTTTCATGAAATGCCATAAGCAGCTCCGGGAAAAATACAGTACTCAGCATGGGCGGGATTCCAATGCGAAGAGGGGGTTTTACCCTGGACATGCTGGAGTAGTCAGCCTGAAGTTCATTACAATATTGAAGAATATAAGTAGCTTTTTTGTAGAAGGATTCTCCCTCCTGGGTCAGACTCAGCTGATTTCCTTTTCTGGAAAAAAGACTGATTCCGAATTCGATTTCCAGGTCGCGAATGGCCATGGAAATGGTTGGTTGGGTCACATATAATTCTTCGGCTGCTTTTGTGATGCTGTGGCAGCGGCTGGCTGTGCAGAAATAGCGTAGTTGATTCAGTGTCATAATATACCTTCTCTCCGTGTATGATCAGATGAAATTTTTGACAGATTTCGCTGTTTTTTATCGAAAGAAATTCGGAACAGGACATGCTCTTTGGAGCTGACTGTCATTATAAAGATATCATGGACATGTGAAAAATTCCATATTCATTTGAAAACGAGAAAGTTTTGTGGTAATAGTGCATAAAAATTATCATTAAAAATTGAGAGTATAAAAATTTTTTATGGGGATATGTGTTTCATTAATTTGTTTTTTTATATGTACACCGGTTATAATGGAACCATCAAAAGAAACGTGTACGGCCTATACTTTTCAGGAGAAAACCAAAACTTAATGGAAGGAGAGTACAGAAATGTCTCAGACAACTATCACATTGCTGTTTCTTGTGTTCACCATTATCAGTTTCATCCTTGAAAAAATTCCTCTTGGTCTGACGGCTTCGATCTGTGCGATCGGCCTGACCCTTACAGGAGTTGTGGATGCGACAACAACGTTTTCACAGTATGTAAACAGTAACGTAATCCTTTGCGTTGGCATGTTTGTAGTTGGCCAGGCATTGTTTGAAACAGGAATGGCAAATAAGATCGGAGGACTGGTCACAAAATTTGCCAGAACAGAAAAAACACTGATCATCGCGATCATGGTAATTGTAGGTGTAATGTCCGGATTCTTATCCAACACAGGTACCGCAGCAGTGCTGATCCCGGTAGTCTGTGGAATCGCTGATGAGTCCGGTTATTCCAGAAGCCGTCTTCTGATGCCGCTGGTATTTGCCGCTGCTCTTGGTGGAAACCTTTCTATCATTGGTGCACCGGGAAACCTGATGGGTGTGAATGCACTTCAGGAGATGGGGCTTTCCACAAGCTTCTTTATGTATGCACCGGTTGGAGTTCCAATGCTTCTGATCGGAATCCTCTACTTTATCCTTATCGGATATAAATTTCTTCCGGACGGAAAGAATGCATCCGGGGAAGCGCTTGAAGATCAGCAGGATTTCAGCCATGTACCGAAGTGGAAACAGACCGTTTCTCTGGTAGTTCTGATCCTTGTGATCCTTGCAATGATCTTTGAGAAAGAGATAGGTATCAGCATTGAGGTTTCTGCATGTATCGGAGCGATCATCCTGGTTCTGACAGGAGTTATTTCCGAGACTACTGAAAAGATTATTTTGTATATGAAAGTAACAAAACAGGCAGATATATTTGCCTGAAAAGTAGTTTTTTCAGTTGTTTCGGACTCCTGTTTTAATGTGACAATTTCATAAAAAGTCTGAACGTTGATGGACAAGATTGTCAGCAGACGGAACAGACAAATTTGAAAAGAATAAAGTAGTTACCGGACATGCAGTGAACGGTAACAGAAAATGACAACAGAATTATGAAAAAAGGAGAATGAACATATGTACAAAAGTTATTCCATGGAATTAGCCGGAAGAACCTTGACAGTAGATATCAACCGCGTTGCAAAACAGGCAAACGGTGCAGCATTAATGCACTATGGTGATACTACAGTTTTATCTACAGCAACAGCATCTAAAGAGCCAAGAGAAGGAATTGATTTCTTCCCACTATCAGTTGATTACGAAGAGAAACTATATGCAGTTGGAAAAATTCCTGGAAGCTTCCAAAAAAGAGAAGGAAAGCCAGCTGACAAGGCTATTTTAACATCAAGAGCTATAGATAGACCTATCAGACCTTTATTCCCAAAGGATTTTAGAAATGATGTATGTGTTGTTGCAACAGTTTTATCTGTTGAACAAGACAACAGCCCAGAAGTTTGTGCTATGATTGGTGCATCTGTTGCACTATCAATTTCAGATATTCCATTTGGCGGACCAACAGCAGCTGTAAATGTTGGATATGTTGATGGACAAATTGTTATAAACCCAACAGTTGCTCAAAGAGAGCATAGCAGATTAAAATTAACTGTTGCTGGAACTATGGAAAAAGTTACAATGATTGAAGCAGGAGCAGATGAAATACCAAATGACACAATGCTTGATTGTATAAAAGCAGGACATGAAGAAATTAAAAAGCTTTGCAAATTCATAGAAGGAATAAAAGAAGAAGTTGGAAAGCCAAAATTTGAATATGTTTCTTTTGCAACAGACAAAGATGTATATGCTGAAATTAAAGAAAACTTCAAAGAGAGAATGTATCAAGATGTACAAGCTGTGGATAAAGAAGTTAGAGATGCTAACATGGATAAATTAGCAGAAGATATTCAAGCATATTTTGTTGAAAAATATGGAGAAGAAGAGACAGAAGCAAAGAGCACAGAAATTGCAAACAGCATACACGACCTAGAAAAAGAATGTGTAAGAGAGATGATCTTCAAAGAGCACAAACGTCCAGATGGAAGAAGAATAGATGAAATAAGACCACTATCTTGTGAGGTTGGAGTATTACCAAGAGTACACGGAAGCGCAATATTTACAAGAGGTCAAACACAAGTATTATCAGTAGTAACACTTGGAACAAAATCTGAAGAACAAGAATTAGATGGATTAGATGAAGAAGAATCTAAGAGATACATGCATCAATATAACTTCCCATCTTATTCAGTTGGTGAAGCAAGACCATCACGTGGACCAGGAAGAAGAGAAATTGGACACGGTGCATTAGCTGAAAAAGCTCTAGTTCCAGTAATTCCATCAGAAGATGAATTTCCTTATACAATAAGAGTTGTATCAGAAGTATTATCTTCAAATGGTTCAACATCACAAGCAAGTATTTGTGGAAGCACTTTAGCACTTATGGACGCAGGTGTTCCAATAAAGAAACCAGTAGCAGGAATATCAACAGGACTTGTTACATCAAAAGAAAATCCAGATGAATATGTAATGCTTACAGATATTCAAGGAATCGAAGATTTCTTCGGAGACATGGACTTCAAAGTTGGTGGCACTGAAAAAGGTATTACAGCTATCCAAGTTGATATCAAAGTAGATGGATTATCATATAAGATAATTGAAGAAGCTTTTGCTAGAACTAGAAAAGCAAGACAATATATTTTAGATGATATTATGAAACCAGTTATTTCTGAACCAAGAGAAGAAATTTCTAAATATGCACCACAAATAGTTACAACTCAAATTAAGGTTGAAAAAATAAAAGATGTTATCGGAAAAGGTGGAGAAACTATAAATAAAATAATTGACGCAACAGGCGTAAAAATCGACATTGAAGAAGATGGACAAGTTATGATATATTCTCCAGACCAAGATAAAGCATATGAAGCTTTAGACATGATTGAAGACATTGTTAGAGAATTTGAAGTTGGACAAATTTACTATGGAACAGTTACTAGAACTACTTCATTTGGAGCATTTGTTGATATTGGTGGTGCACAAGGTTTGTTACATATATCGGAAATGACTTGGGGAAGAAATCAAAACCCAAGAGATATATTGGAAGTTGGACAAAGCATTGAAGTAAGTGTAAAAGAGCTTGATAAAGAAAATAAGAGATTCAAATTATCTTATGAGAAAAAAGGCCCAAATCCTTGGAATAAAGTAGAAGAAAAATACCATGTTGGAGATGTGGTAAAAGTAAAAATTTCTAAGATAATGCCTTTTGGTGCATTTGCAGAATTGGAAAAAGGAATAGAAGGTCTAGTACACATTTCACAAATCTGTGAAAGAAAAATAGCAAAACCTGAAGAAGAGCTTCAAGTTGGACAAAAAGTAAATGCAAAAATAATAAACATAGATTTTGAAAACAAAAAAATAGAACTATCGATAAGAGAATTAGAAGGAACATCACAAGAATATAAAGAGAATGCATAATAAAATTTCGCCCAGAGGGGACGCACCTTTTTGGGCGAAAACCTTGGATATTGTTAAATATATGATAAA
>OGDE01002255.1_pt1 | contig 10028 bp, 9 predicted proteins | sample 1570321 | NCBI WGS metagenome assembly OGDE01 (sample SAMEA2581976, study PRJEB24529) | metagenome | biome: Human gut stool | place: China | collected 2011 | reverse complement strand
GAATGGACAAAAAATGATTGCAGTTTGTAAATTGAGTGCAATCTTTGCTTTTAATTTTCGCTAACATTTTTCACTATCCCCCTCACACATATCCATAGATTTTTTACTACTACTCATTATAATGAAACTGATATTAAAAGTATTTTTTATTGGGGGAAAATCAATGAATTCATCTACTATAAAACGAATCATTATGACTTTTGTTGGAATTTTTCTTACTAGCATTAGTGTTTCTATCTTTAAAGCGTCCCTGTTTGGAACTGACCCTTTTTCCTGTTTTGCAATTGGAATCTGGAATCTTTCTCAAATTAAATTCAGTATTTCCTATATGATTACGAATGCTGTCCTTTTACTTGGGGTTTTTATTTTTGACAAGCATTATATTGGTCTTGGAACTCTTTTGAATCTATTTCTTGCCGGATATGTTGTTGAAAAAGGAATGCAGCTTCTTGATTTTTATCTTCCACAGAGAACCCTGACCGTACGAATTTTATTACTGATTGTCGCAGTTGTTCTGATGTGTTTTGCATCTTCCCTTTATTTTACTGCTGACATGGGGGTTTCTCCTTACGATGCCTGTGCACTCATTATTACAAAGAAAACTAAATTTCCATTCAGAGCATGCCGAATTGGAACTGACCTTCTCGTCACAACACTGGGATTCTTCATGGGAGCAACTGTCGGTATTGGAACACTTGTTACAGCTTTTGGCATGGGTCCTTTAATTGAATTTTTCAATCGTACCTGTGCAAGACCGATTCTTTATCACAAAACATCAGAAATTTCATTATTAAAACGCTCTGCAATGCATTAAGCTTTTTACACCATATCAAAATCCGTGTGCCTCTTTTTTAGGAGACACACGGATTTTTTTACTCTTTTTTGACATTACCATTTGACTTTTTGGTATTACCAGTGGTAGAATACATAAAAAATAAAGGAACCTCATATCCTATATGCTGCCTGCGACATATACCATACGATATTCCCTTATCATTTATAAAACAGCAAAACATAGATAGGAGACTTTTTAGAATGTTTGAACAACAATTTATTAACTTCATGGAAAAATTTGACTCTGTACCTTTTACAATCAAAACACAAGATCACACCTATCAAATTGGAAAAGGAGAGCCTACATTTTCTGTTTTCTTTCACAAAGTGCCAAGCATGTCTGATTTGCTTACCAGCACTTCTATTGCCTTAGGCGAAGCATATATGAACGGTGATATTGAAATCGAGGGTGATTTATATAATGCCCTAAACATGTTCTTAGGTCAGCTTGGAAAATTTTCAACTGACTCTAAAAAATTAAAACATCTTATTTTCCCTTCTCTTTCTAAAAAAACACAAAAAGAAGAAGTTTCTTCCCACTACGATATCGGAAATGATTTCTATAAATTATGGCTGGACGAAACCATGAGTTATTCCTGTGGCTATTTCATTCATGAAGATGATACTCTGTATCAGGCACAGGTAAACAAAGTAGATTACATTCTTAAGAAATTACATCTTGAAGAGGGCATGTCCCTTCTGGATATCGGTTGCGGATGGGGATTTCTGCTCATCGAAGCTGCCAGAAAATATAAGATTCACGGCACAGGCATCACATTAAGCCATGAACAATATGCTGAATTCCAGAAACGTATCAAGGATCAGGGCCTGGAAGATTATCTTACAGTAGAACTAATGGATTACCGTGACCTGCCGAAATCCGGTTATCAGTTTGACCGTGTTGTCAGTGTTGGTATGCTGGAGCATGTCGGCCGTGACAATTATCAGCTCTTCCTTGACTGCGTAGAAAAAATCCTCAAACCAGGTGGATTATTCCTGCTTCACTTTATCAGTGCCCTGAAAGAACATCCTGGCGATCCATGGGTTAAAAAATATATTTTCCCAGGTGGAACTGTTCCAAGCCTCCGTGAAATCCTGACTCATATGGCTGAAGATAATTTCCACACTCTGGATATTGAAAATCTCCGCCTGCATTCCAATAAGACATTACTTCACTGGGAAAAGAATTTCCGCGACAATATCGAAACAGCAAAGACCATGTTTGATGAAAACTTCCTGCGTATGTGGGATCTTTCCCTTTCTGCCTGTGCAGCAACCTTCCACAACGGAATCATCGACCTTCATCAGATCCTTATGACAAAAGGAATTAATAACGATCTGCCAATGACCCGCTGGTATTAATTGTTTCATCAATTTTCATAAAAAATATCGTACAGAACCTTCTCTGATAAAATTCAGAAAAAGTATTTCTGTACGATATTTTTGTTTCTGTTCCAATATCCGGAATTTCTTGCCCATCTATGCATAATCCCCGATCAATAATTTTCTGATAAGCTTGGTATAAACATTCTCCACAAACCACGGTTCTGTTGATTTCTTTAATGCTTCTTCCGGTGAAAACCAGGCTACACCACTGTTTTCATCTGCTTTTATGGAAACAGTCTCTTCTGAATCTGCCTCAAGGAGATATGTTATATTAAAGTGCAGATGGCTGGATACATATTTTCCTTTTTTCACATGCCCGTCTACAGTCAGGGATTCCATGGAAAAAATCTCTTCTGACACAGGATGAACATTGCTAATCCCTGCTTCTTCTTTTACTTCTCTGACAGCAACGGACAATAAATCAGTCTCTCCATCTGCATGTCCTCCAAGCCAGGACCAGGAATTGTATATGTTGTGATATATCATAAGGACTTTAGTCCGGTCTTTGTTTACTACCCAGGCAGAAGCTGTCATATGGGCTACTGCATTCTCTCTGGAAAAAGCATTCTCATTGTTTCTGATCCAGTCTAGGATCAGGATTTTATCTTTTTCTTCCTGCTCATTATATGGCTTGTATTTTTCTATCTGATCGATCAGTTTCTGGCGTGTTATCATTATGCACTCTATCTCTTTCTTAAATATCCATAAATGTATTTTTAGTCAAGCGGATAAAAGCATCCGCTTCGCTACTTGCTCATAACCGGATAACTGCTTCACAGTTTATCAGAAGGAGCTTGTAACTATCTTTTTTATTTAATACCCATCCTTTAACCGGACAATATTTTTTAATTTTTTTCCATTCAGATATCGTTCCATATTTTCCATACAGATGTTCCAGATCATATCCTGGACTTCAGCGTTTCCACCGAAACTCGGGCCTGCAATGTGTGGAGTGATAAGGACGTTTTCCATATTCCAAAGAGGTGATGTTTCCGGCAATGGTTCTATTTCAAATACATCCAGGACCGCTCCTTTTATGTGGCCTTCCTCCAGTACTCTGATCAGGTCTTCTGTTGGAATGAGGCTTCCTCTTCCTACATTAACCAGAATTGCATCTTTTTTCATGGAATGCAGCCGTTCGTAATTCAGAAGGCCTTTTGTTTCCGGCGTTCCCGGGAGACAGCCGATCACAATGTCTGCTTTCTGAAGCTGCTGATCCAGAGCTGTCAGATCATATACCTCATCAAACTCTTTCATCTGCTGCAAATGCTCCGGGACTGCAGTTCTTTTTATTCCAGTCACATGCGTTTCAAACGCTTTCATTCTATGGGCAATATTTCTTCCTATATCCCCTGTTCCCAGGATGAGAATGTTTTTTCCATATATGGTTTCTGATGATCGATTCTGTACCCAGAGGTGTTTCTGTTTGTTCTTCCAGTAGTTCGGAAGTTCACGGTACAGCGCAATGATATTCCCGATCACATATTCTGATATGATCTTTCCAAAAGCGCCGGAAGCATTGGTTAATGTAACTCCTGTCGGGAATGCTTTCATTTTTGTATATTTATCCACACCGGCCCAGGTCAGCTGGAGCCAACGAAGATTTTCTGCTTTCTGAAGTTCTGATTCTCCCGGTTCTCCGATCATTACTTCTGCTGCCACGATCGCATCCTCAGTTTCTTTGCCATGAAATGTAAATTCACATTGAGCTCCGAATTTCATTACAAACTGATTTTTGATCTCTGCATCGCATTGTGGTTTTATTAAAACTTGTATTTTCTTCATGTTTTTTCTCCGCAAATCATCTTTATCAGCTATATCCTACCATAATTAATAGCCATCTGCTATTATTTTCTGTTATTTCTGCCGCTGATACCTGGTCACTGCCAGGATCATGCAGACAAAAACTACCGCAAACATAGTTTCCAGTCCAATGCCTTTCCAAACCGATGCAGCTGCCTCACCTGAGAGGCGGCTGTAACTTCCAAGAGTCTCATTTACAGTTTCATACCAGTACACCGGAAGAAACTGAGACACCCTCAGGACGTTTCTGTCCATAACATTCATAGGAACAAACACGCCACACAGGAAGCACATTCCAAGAGACAGGATATTTGCGATCCCGCTTAACATGTTGCTGTTTTTTACAAAAAGACCGATCAGATAGGAAAGTGAAAGTGCCACTGCCATCATCACCAGAGTGTTCAGTACATAGTATCCGAAATTTTCTGAACTGAGAAATGTTTTTCCATACATAAGGATAGCTCCAGCCATACCGATTCCCCATAAGCCCCCACCCATCACAAACATGGCCAGAAGCCCTTCCAGACTCTGTCGTCTTGCAGAAACCGCTGATGCCTGCATTCTCTTTGGTATATCGTCTTTTTTGAAAGCCATCAGAACATATCCCATCACATAGCAAAGTAATGCAAGAAACAGATATGGAATATATCGGAAATAATAGAGCCATCCGGACGTACCACTGTTTTCATCTGTATCCAGCATGGTGACTTCTCCTCTTTTTTTATCCAGGATCGCTGTTGCCGCTTCCTTCTGGGAAAAACCGGCTTTCAGATATGTCCGCATTGTATTCAGGCAGCTCTCAAGTTGCTGATCCACATAATATGCCGAATAAGATCCGGGCACCTTGGTCACAGAAATACTTTCGCCGTTTACCATACAGTTCTCATAAAAATCCTCAGGAATCACCACGATGTATTCTACATTTCTGTAAAAAAGCTCTTCCTGAAGCTTCTCCCTGTTATCCTCCAGCATGGTCACGTGATGCGTACCTTCAAGCCATTTTACCAATCCTTCTGCAAGTGGTCCGTTGTCTTTATCCACCACTCCGATCTTTATTTTTTCGCTTTCATAGCTGGTATAAGTTTCCTTACCGGCCGCTGCCTGAAGTGCCATTGTCACTCCGAAAAAAATCCCCAGATACAGAAGGATCAGCCCTGTATTTTTTTTCATGATTCTCATATAGCCTTTAAATACTGTCATAACGTTCCCTCCTGACCATGAAAAAGGATGCCAGCACCAGCACCACACACATTACCGCCAGTGTGATCAGATTTCTATAATATCTGGTCATATCATCATATACATTGATACAGTAAAATGCATCTGAGATCAGTGATGCAGGATTGATCCGGTTCACAAACGGAAAACTTTTTTCCACGATATCCTTCATATTTCCGTTCATCAGTCCCGCAAGGAAACTGCTTACCATGGAGATTCCAAGCATGATCCCGATCTTGGCACCTTCCTGCATTTTTCCAAAGCTACAGATAAACATTCCCATGGATACGCCGATGAGACTTCCGAAAAAAGATACCACCAGCATTTTTCCCATCTGTCCCTGAAAATCCAGATTGAGAATATAACGGAGATACAGGATCAGAATGATCACGTCCACATAGCCCAGAGCAAAAGATGTCAGCTGGTCTGTAAGGATCAGCTTCAGCTTGTGGGTCGGCGTTACACACCGTCTGGCTGCCAGAGGTGTGATATTAGCCTGGATCCCGATCGCAGAGCCAAATCCGATAAAGCATCCATACAGGCAGGCCATGGCGATCAGTGCGTAAAAGAACTGCACATTTCCGTCAATGGTCCGGCCACCAAGAGAGACTTCCCTTACCAAGCTGTCGGAACTTAACAAGGATTTCATGGTTTCCATATCCATCTGCGGATTTTTTTTCATGATATTGGTGATAGTCGTTCTGGTGTTTTCACAGCTGTCGAGAACTGTCTGAAGGATACTTTCTTCTATTCCGGTTCCTGCTACTGTAAGGGAAGGCTCTTTTCCCACATAATAAATCCCTTCTACTTTTTTATCCTGCAGTGCTTCCAGAGCTTCTTTTTCTGACATCTCTTCCTGCTTTAAAAGATCCGGATTGCTTTCTCCCAACTGTTCCAGATAAGTCAGGAAAAATGTATCCGCTGTATCTTCTTTTACCACTGCCACCGGAACCGTCTGAAAATCTGCTTCATTGATATTTCCGAATGCAAAGTAAAAAAAGGTTCCAAGCACAAGCGGAAAGACCAGCGGCCAGAATACAATGTTAAAATTCCGGATTTTGGAAAGAAAACTGTATTTCAGTAAATGCAACATCTCTCATCCCTCCTAATCTCTCAGCTGTTTTCCGGTGATCTCCAGGAATACATCATTCAGTGTAGGCAGCTCAGAAAAGACTCTTCCAAAAGAAATATCCTGGCTCTGCAGATAATTAAGCAGCCGGATCAGGTTATGCTTTGCATCTGTACAGCGTACAGTCAGCACCTGTTTTTCGTACCGGACATCAAAAACATGTTCCAGCGTACGGATGTCCTGAAGATTTTTTTCCTCCAGAACAATAGCTTCCACAGTAACAGTCTCGCCTGTTTTGATCATCTGTTTCAATTCTTCTTTTGTTCCCTGAGCGATGACTCTTCCGTGATCCATAATGGCGATCCTGGTACAGATCTGCTCCACTTCTTCCATGTAATGGGATGTGTAGATAATTGTGGAACCCTGCTGGTTCAGTGTCTGGATTCCTTCCAGGATCTTGTTTCTGCTCTGTGGGTCTACTGCTACGGTTGGCTCATCCATGATGATCAGCCTTGGTTTGTGAGCGATTCCGCAGGCAATGTTCAATCTGCGCAAAAGACCTCCTGAAAGCTTCTTCGGGTACATTTTGCGGAAATCTTCAAGACCTGTAAATTCAATGGCGTCCTCCACCAGCTCTTTTCTCCGTTTCTTGTCTCTTATGTAAAGACCACAGAAATAATCGATATTTTCCTGCACTGTCAGCTCATCAAAAACGGCTACATTCTGAAGCACGATCCCAATCTGTTCCTTGAGCTTATAGCTGTCCGGCTTCATCTCTTCTCCGAATATCTTTATTTCACCTCTGTCATATTTCAGAAGTGACAAGAGGCAGCTGATGGCCGTTGTCTTTCCTGAACCGTTGGGGCCAAGCAGTCCGAATATCTCACCCTCCCGGATATCCAGCTCCAGATGATTCAGTGCGGTAAGATCGCCATATCGTTTTACCAGATTTTCTATGTGAACCATACTCTTTGACATATATTTCCCTCCCTTTTCCTGTCCGTTAAACAGATCTTTCCTGTTTTACTGCAGAAATTCATATTTCTTCTATGATGCCATTATATCCTTTTCTTCTGTCTGCTCCAAGTGTTGAATGTCACCACCTGCAAATGACAAATGTCATGTCTTTTTCAGAAGGATAGATTTTTCTTTGCAGGGAAGGAACCGGTATATTATAATAAAGGCACATTGATTTCAGAAATTTGTGCAGCAAAAGGGGTTCTCCCGGAACAGGATACGATAATTTTAGCCGGTTATCTGCCTGACTTTCGGAAAAGGCTGTAATTCTGAGAAAGGAGGGTATATTTTTTATGCGTTATTTTACAGATTCCATACTATTGCTTTTATACAGTACTTTAACATTTTTTTATGTGCCTGCAGATCAGGCTCTTGTGTTCGCCTTCCTTTTTGCAGTGATCCTCAGCTGCATTACTTATTTGTTCAGGGCATGTAAAACAGAATCCGGTTCACACAATTCTCTATCTTTATTGAAATGCTCCGGAAATATCATTCCTGTTCTTGCAGGAAGTTATGTGATCTTTGGATTATGTTCCCTGTGGTTTTCGGATCTTCTTCTGTTTTTCCCACTGCTTCTGTATCAGACTTTATCTTCCGGACTTTTTCTGCTGGCAGCGGCTGAACTTCCATTCTGGGGATTTCTGTTTTTTCAGATCAACGACTTTCCGACAGTTCTTTCTATACTTGGGATTTTAGGTTTCGTCCTTTCATTTTTTCTCTGGCTCTATGCCGGAAAATATCAGGCTCTTTACCAGGATTTTCATCAAATCCGGGATGACAGTGAGGAACATACGCTTCTTCTTTCTGAAAAAAACAAGGCACTTCTGGAAAAACAGGATTACGAAATTTATGCTGCTACATTGCGCGAGCGAAACAGAATTGCCAGAGAGATCCATGATAATGTGGGACATGTACTATCCCGTTCTATCCTTATGACTGCTGCCTGCAAAACCATCAACAAAAATGATTCTCTTGATCCTCTGCTTGGAAATCTGGAAGAATCCCTGAACGGTGCTATGAACAGCATCCGTTCCAGTGTACATGATCTTCATGACGATGCGATAGATCTGGAAGATGCCATAAAAGGACTTGTAAAGGATTTCACCTTCTGCCCGGTGAATCTTACTTATGATATGTCCAGGCAGATTCCAAGAGAGGTGAAATACAGTCTGATCAGTATTACAAAGGAAGGGCTTTCCAATGTAATGCGGCATAGCAATGCGGATTCTGTGGATATTCTTCTGCGGGAGCATCCTGCACTTTATCAATTGTGCATTGAGGATAACGGGACACCGGAAAATGGAATTCCGGATTTTCAAACTGGATCAGACAGCAATAAGTCCAAAAATACTTCCGGTGGTATGGGACTGTCCAATATCCGTGACCATGCAAAGGCGCTGGGCGGTACGGTCCAGATTACGCAGGAGAATGGTTTTCGGATCTTTGTGACGATCCCGAAATCTTTTTCTAATTGAATCAGACAGATATTTCTCACTTTGCCGGAAACCTTCCTGATTTGATCAAAGTACTTTCCCGGCATATTGGATCCGTCTGTTTTTTCTGATCTGTAAATTTACTTTTTATAACTCATAAACAGGAGATTTTGACATGAAAATTATAATCGTAGACGACGACTGCCTGGTTGCAGGAGCACTAAAAACCATTCTTGAAGCAAACCCGGATATCGAAGTGACTGCCACCGGCTCTGATGGTGAAGAAGCCTGCTCTCTGTACAGAGAGTATCTTCCGGATATTCTTCTGATGGATATCCGTATGAAAGGAATGGATGGACTGGAAGCTTCCAGAAAGATCCTGGGTGAATTTCCGGAGGCAAAGATTCTTCTTCTGACTACTTTTTCCGATGATGAATATATTGTAAAAGCCCTCCGCCTCGGCACAAAGGGTTATCTTCTGAAGCAGGATCATACCAGCATTCTTCCGGCCCTTCAGGCGGTTTACTCCGGTCAGACCGTATTCGGCACAGAGATCATATCCAAAATCCCTGAACTCCTGCAGTCCTCCGACGGATTTGATTATGCTTCCAGAAACATCAGCGAACGGGAGCTGGATATCATCCGGCTGATCGCCAACGGATACAGCAATAAGGAGATTGCCGCGGAGCTTTTTCTCAGTGAGGGAACTGTACGGAATTATCTCAGTTCCATTCTGGATAAATTGCAGCTGAGGGATCGGACACAGGTTGCTGTGTTTTATTATCAACATAAATAAGGAGAACTATAATGAACCGCTATCTTACTATCCATATCCCGGAAACAGCTGTTCCGATGCCTGTCTCCCGCTTTCTTCACACTCAGGCCGGTCTTACAAAAAAGCAGATCAGCCAGGCAAAGTTCCGCCCCGGTGGTATCAAAAAAAACGGCCAGCAATGCCGGGTAACGGAAACAGCTTATCCCGGAGATCAGATCATGGTATGCCTGGAAACAGATGATGTGGATTCTGCACAGCTGGAATCTGCGACTTTCACTGTCAATTCAGACCCTCACAAGTCCTGTTCCCATCATTCTACAGACTCAACCTTTTGTTCCTATTCTACTTCTGATGCCTGCTGTTTATCAGCTTCACCTTCTCATTTTTTTCCTGAACTGGAAATCCTCTACGAAGACCAGGACATTCTTGCCATAAACAAACCGGCCGGAATAGTCACACACCCTTCTGGTTCTCACTACAGTGACAGTCTATC
>OGDE01002250.1_pt1 | contig 10049 bp, 8 predicted proteins | sample 1570321 | NCBI WGS metagenome assembly OGDE01 (sample SAMEA2581976, study PRJEB24529) | metagenome | biome: Human gut stool | place: China | collected 2011 | reverse complement strand
TGGCAACGGTCTGGCTGCCGCCCTGGGTCTTGACCCAGTTGGCAAGGCCCTGGGTAGCCTGACGCACAACGTAGATGTTCATGCGGTTGGTACCCGCGCCCAGGACGCCGCGCAGGCCTGCGGTGCCAAACTTCAGGGCCACAGCAAAGCGATCCTTGATCTCGTCGTCGTTGCCCTCGATCTTTGCCAGTTCGGGCTTCAGATCCGCATCGTCCAGCTCCGCTGCCAGCCAGCGTTTATATTCATCCAGATACATGTTGCACACCTTACCTTTGTTATTTTTTCCCAAAAAAGGAGACAGTTTATTCAAACCTAATTATACTATAAACGCTTGTGTCCATCATGTCAATTGCATATTCTGCCACAATCTTACCGGTACAAAATCAGCAAATGCCACAAAAACAGCCGCTTTCCGGGTGGATGTCGGCGGGCTGCTGTGCTTCCGGCAGCAGCCGGTAGGGCTGGTGCACGTCCTCCAGCACCTCCAGCCACTGTTCCGGGCCGATGCTGTTCTCGCACAGATAGCGCAAAAGCTGCATCATCCGGGCAAAACTGCCCTGCGGAGCCAGCACCGTACTGCACTGTACCCGGCCCGCCTGCTCCCACCGCAGCTGGGCCAGCACGCCCCTGGGCACGGTCTGGGCGCAGTACACCACCGTGTGGGCCCGCTGCAGCCCCTCCAGCTCTGAATAAGTACGGATGTACCGGCAGTATTCCTTGCCTGTCATCGTTTGTCGCTCTCCTTTCCGCTGCATTGACATCTTTCCTGCCCTTTACTATAATGAAATCGACCGGGAGATGCTGTCGAAGGCTGACGGTTCCTCCCAAATTTTTCCACCCAATTTTCGACCGTTTTCGCGCAGAAAATGCAAGCGAGGTGCACCCATGTATTCGGTAACAAAGAGCTTTGGCCTGAACGGCCTGCGCGGCTTTGCCGTGGCCGTGGAGGCCGACGTTTCGGGCGGGCTGCCCGCCTTTTCCATCGTGGGCCTGCCGGATTCCGCCGTGCGGGAAAGTGCGGACCGCGTGCGTGCCGCCATCAAGAACCTAGGCTTCAAGTTCCCGGACCGGCGCATCACGGTCAACCTGGCCCCCGCCGATGTGCGCAAGACCGGCCCGGTGTACGATCTGCCCCTGCTGCTGGCCGTGCTCACGGCCAGCGGCCAGCTGGAGGATGTGCCGGAGGACGCCGCCTTTCTGGGGGAGCTGGCGCTGGACGGCACCCTGCGCCCGGTATCCGGCGTGCTGCCCATGGCGCTGGCCGCCGCCGAAAACGGCATCCGCGCCCTGTATGTGCCCGCCGAAAACGCCGCCGAGGCTGCCGAGGCCTGTGCCGACAGCATGGCCGTCTACCCGGCCCACACCGCCCGGGAGGTGGTGGACGCCCTGCGCGGCATCCGGCCGCTGACCGCTGCGGCAGCAGTCCCCTTCGACCCGGCCGATGCGTGGAACCACGTTCCCGATTTCGCTGATGTCTGCGGCCAGCCGCTGGCCCGCCGGGCGATGGTCATCGCGGCTGCGGGCGGACACAACGTCCTGCTCGTCGGTGCTCCCGGCACCGGCAAATCCATGCTGGCCCGCCGCCTGCCCGGCATCCTGCCTCCCCTGACCCGGGAAGAAGCTGTGGAGACGACGAAAATTTACTCCATCGCCGGGCAGATGCCCGCAGGCCGGGGCCTTGTGACGGCACGGCCTTTCCGCAGCCCGCACCACTCGGCCAGTGCCGTCTCGCTGGCGGGCGGCGGCGCACAGTTCCGCCCCGGCGAGTGCAGTCTGGCCAACTGCGGCGTCCTCTTCCTCGACGAACTGCCCGAGTTCTCCCGCGAGAGCCTCGAAGTGCTGCGCCAGCCCCTCGAGGATGGCTGCATCACGGTCAGCCGGGCCGCCGGAAGCGCCACTTATCCCAGCCGTTTCCAGCTCGTCGCCGCCATGAACCCCTGCAAATGCGGCTACTACGGCCACCCCACCCGGCAGTGCACTTGCTCGCCCAGCGCGGTGCGGCAGTACCGCAGCCGGGTGTCCGGCCCGCTGCTGGACCGCATCGACCTGTGCGTGGAGATGGACCCCATCGCCTTTGACGAGCTGCACACCGCCGCCCCCGCCGAGAGCAGTGCCGACCTGCGCAAACAGGTGCTGGCGGCGCGGGCCATCCAGGCAAAACGCTATGCGGCCCCCGGCTACGAGGGGGTGCACTGCAACGCCCAGCTCAACGCCGGGCAGGTGCGGCGCATCTGCCGCATGACCCCCGGTGCCGAGCGCCTGCTCCGCGCCTCCTACGATGCACTGGGGCTTTCGGCCCGTGCCCACGACCGCATTTTGCGGGTGGCCCGCACGGTGGCCGACCTGGCCGGCAAGAGCCTGCTGGACGAGGACTCCCTGCTGGAAGCCCTGCAGTACCGCGCGCAGGAAAAAGTGGAGCTGTGAGCCTTTTTCCACCTACAAAAAACACCGGCCCCTCTCCCCGGCAGCGCTGTGCTGCCAAAGGAGAAGGGCCGGTTTATTTTTGTTTGTTTTACGCCGGTTTCAGTGCGATTTTGTTGCGCTATTGTTGTATTTCTGGTTTTCCAGCTGTTCCATCCGCTCGATGAACGCCAACGCGTACCGGGGCAGATAGTTCCCGGCCCGCCAGGCTGCCACCGACTCCAGCGGGAGGGTGCAGTCCCGGAGCGGAAACGCGTTGAACGGCACCGCGTTGTTCAGGTGTTCCAGCAGCTCGCCGCTCAGGAAGCCAATGCCGTACCCGTTGGCGGCCAGCGCCGCGGCCGCCCGGATGTTGCTGCTTTCCAGAATTTCGGCCGGATGCAGGCGGCGGCTCCGCAGCTCCTGCAAAATATACTGGCCCTGCCGCTGAGTCTGGTTCTGCAGCAGCAGGGTCTGCCCCTCCAGCCACTCCCAGGCAAAGCTGCCCTCCCGGGCGGCAGCCTGCTCCAGCGGGTGTCCCTTGCCGAACACGGCGTACATCCGGTCCCGGCGCAGCACCCGGTAGCTCAGACCGGGATGCCGGGCAAAGCTCATATAAAAGGCCAGGTCGATCTCGCCTTCCAGCAGTTTGCGGTCCAGCTCGGCGCTGGGTGCTTCCTCAATGCGGAACTGCACCTGCGGGAACTGCGCGCGGAACGCCGGAAGCACCTTCGGCAGCGAAAAACTGCACCGGAACGGCGGCATGCCCACATGCAGCACACCGGTGTCTGCCCGGAGCAGGTCGGTCAGCTCCGCGTCCATCTCCCGCTTCTGGCTGAGCAGCCGCTCGGCGTGGGCCAGATACCGCTGGCCCGCATAGGTCAGCTCCAGCCGCCGCCCCGCCCGCTGGAACAGCACAAGGCCGGTGTCCCCTTCCAGTTTTTGCAGAAACTTGGAAAGGGTAGGCTGGCTGACGTAGAGCTGCTGGGCCGCGCGGGTGATGTTGCCGCACCGGGCAATGGCCGCAAAATATTCCAGATCTTTGAAGTCCATGCAGATTCCTCCCTGCTGCGTGTATTTGCCGGTTCCAGTGTACCACAAACCATGCACGCAGGCTATTCTTTTTATGAGAAAAATGAATTTCAGGAATTGTAAAAGTTGTGTTATAATCTCGCTCGTGAAATCCATCACAAATCGACCGCCCCACCCAACACGAAGATCTCTGAGGAGGAAAACCATGAAGAAAAACGGGATCCTGCACCGCATCAGCACCGCTGTGCTGGCCGGTGCCATGCTGCTGTCGCTGGCGTCCTGCGGCGCTTCCAACAGCCAGACCGCCAGTTCCGCCGCCGGGAAAGTCACCGGCACCGGTTCGGCCAAAGGCATTGAAGGCGACGTCGTCGTGGAAGTGACCGCCGACGCCGACACCATTTATTCCATCGTTGTCACCGAGCAGAACGAGACCCAGGGCATCGGCTCTGTGGCCTGCGAACAGCTGCCGGATGCCATGGTGGCTGCCAACAGCTACAACGTGGACGGCATTGCCGGTGCCACCGTGACCAGCGACGCCCTCAAGGAGGCTGTGAAGGCCGCTCTGGAGAACGCCGGACTGGACGCTTCCACCTTTGCCGTGGCCAAGGCTGCGGACACCACCGTGGAAAAGACCGCCGAGACGCTGGACTGTGACGTCGTGGTGGTGGGTGCCGGCGGTGCCGGTCTGACCGCCGCCGCACAGGCCGCCGAGAACGGTGCCAAGGTCATCGTGGTGGAAAAGATGCCCATCGTGGGCGGCAACAGCCTGAAGGCCACCGGCGGCATGAACGCAGCCGACACCCAGTATCAGGCCGACCTGGGCATCACCGACAGCGGGGTGCAGGAGTTCATTGAGGACACCATCAACGGCGGCCACGGCATCAACGACCGCAGCCTGGTGGCCGTGATGGCCGAGCAGAGCTCCGACGCCATCGACTGGCTGACCTCCATCGGTGCCCCGCTGCCCAAGGTGGCAGCCACCGGCGGCACCACCCACAAGTATCTGCATGAGCCCGAGGACGGCAGCGCCGTGGGCAGCTATCTGGTGGAAAAGCTGAACGCTCAGGCCGAAAAGCTGGGCGTGCAGATCCTGCTGAACACCAAGGCCACCGAGATCCTGACCAACGACGGCGCTGCCTGCGGCATCAAGGCCGAGAGCACCGAGCACGACTACACCATCAACGCCAAGAGCGTGATCATTGCCGCCGGCGGCTTTGGTGCCAACTTTGAGCTGATGGCCAGCTTCAACCCGGCCCTGGCCAACGCCGTGACCACCAACCACGCTGGTGCCACCGGCGACGGCATCCTGATGGCTGAGGCCATTGGTGCCGACACCGTGGACATGGACCAGATCCAGCTGCACCCCACCGTGTATCAGGAGACCGGCATGCTGGTGTCCGAGAGCGTGCGCAGCATGGGCGGCATCCTGGTCAACGCCGAGGGCAAGCGCTTCTGCAACGACATGTCCACCCGTGACGCGGTTTCCAACGCCGAGCTGGAGCAGCCGGGTGCTTACGCCTACATCATCTTTGACCAGCGCATCGTGGACGACCTGAAGTCCTGCCAGAAGTACATCAGCAACGGCCTGACCGTCTCTTCCGACAGCTATGAGGGTCTGGCCAAGGAGATGGGTCTGACCGGCGACGCTGCCGCCAACTTTGTGGAGACCATGAACACCTGGAACGCCTCTGTGGCAGCCGGTGAGGACACCGAGTTCGGCCGCAGCAACGGCATGGACGGCGACCTGTCCACCGCTCCCTACTACGCCATCAAGATCGCACCGGGCATCCACCACACCATGGGCGGCCTGAAGATCAACACCGATGCACAGGTGCTGGACACCAACGGCAGCGTCATCCCCGGCCTGTATGCAGCCGGTGAGACCACCGGCGGTGTGCACGGCGGCAACCGCATCGGCGGCAATGCCGTGTGCGACTTCGTGGTGTTCGGCCGCATCGCCGGCAGCAACGCTTCCGCCTACGCTGCCGAGTAACCCCACTCTGCTCTCTTCTTCTTTCTTCTTTTTTGGATAAGCACAGCGCCCGCCTGCACCGGAACCACTCCGGAAGCAGGCGGGCGCTGTGTTGTTCAGGTTTCGCTCAGGGTCAGTTCGTGGTAGGTCCGGCCGTCCATGGTTTTCCACCGGAAGCAGCCGTTTTCCAACGTCATGTAGCTGTGGGCGCTGCCCTCCTTCGGCAGGCTCACCGAGCCGGGGTTCAGGTAGAGGCTGCCCTGCCCGAAGGGCTCCCACGCCGGGATGTGGGTGTGCCCGTGCAGCAGGATGTCGCCGGGGGCCAGCGGCGGCGGGGTCTTGGTGTTGTAGACATGGCCGTGGGTGGCGTACACCAGCCGTCTGCCCACCGGCAGCACGGCATAGTCTGCCAGCACCGGGAATTCCAGCACCATCTGGTCCACCTCGGCGTCACAGTTGCCGCGCACGCAGAGCAGTCGGTCCTTCATACCGTTGAGCAGAGGCATGACCTGCTTGGGCGCATAGCCCTCCGGCAGGTCGTTGCGGGGGCCGTGGTAGAGCAGGTCCCCCAACAGCAGCAGCCGGTCGGCCTGTTCCCGTTCAAACGCCTGCTGCATCTGGCTGGCATAGAAATACGACCCGTGCAGGTCGGACGCGATCATCCATTTCATGCGGGTTTCTCCTTTTTATAAAAGCTACAATTTTATTGTAACCCCTGCACAAAAAATGGTCAAGCCTATAAAAGTCATACTTTTGCGCTCAGTCTCCTTGACAATACCCCGGGGATGTGGTATCCTTCAGTCAATAAAAACCGTGTGGATTTTTACAGCACCATGCTACTTTTCGCCACACAATGACTTCAAAAAAGCCATTGTGTGGCTTTTTTGCGGTCTTTTTCCATTTTCGATCTGTCAGGAGCGAGAAATCAATGAACGATACCTTTATGAAAGAACGCCCCGTGCTGCCGCTGCTGTTGTCCATGGCGCTGCCCAACGTGATCTCCATGCTGGTCAACTCCCTGTACAACATCGTGGACAGCCTGTTTGTGGCGCAGATCAGCGAGGACGCCATGACCGCCCTCTCGCTGGTATACCCCATCCAGAACTTTGCCAACGCCATCGCCATCGGCTTTGGTATCGGCATCAACGCCATGATCGCCCTGTACCTGGGTGCGGGCGACCGCAAAAAGGCCGAGATCGCCGCCACCCACGGCATGGTGCTCAGCCTGCTGCACGGCGTGGTCATCACGGTGGTGAGCATTGCCATCATGCCGGGCTTTTTGCGCCGGTTCACCACCGACGAGAGCCTTGTGGCCTCCGGCATCACCTACTCCACCATCGTGTTCCTGTTTGCCACCATCAATATGGCCGCGCTGGCCTTTGAAAAGATGTTCCAGGCTGTGGGCCGCATGAAGGTGACCATGGTGGCGCTGGTGTTCGGCTGCGCGTGCAACATCCTGCTGGACCCCGTCCTGATCTTCGGCCTGGGCCCGGTGCCCGCCATGGGCATTGCCGGTGCAGCGCTGGCCACCGGCATCGGCCAGCTGCTGAGCCTGTGCGTGTACCTGTTCGTCTACCTGCGCACCGAACTGCCGGTGCGGCTGAGCCGCAGCGGCCTGCACCCGGACGTTGCACTGGACGGCAAGCTGTACGCCATCGGCGTGCCGGCCATCCTGAACCTGGCTCTGCCCTCCCTGCTGGTCACCTTCCTCAACAGCCTGCTTGCCGGGTTCTCCCAGAGCTATGTGGTCATTCTGGGCATTTACTACAAGCTGCAGACCTTTTTGTACCTGCCCGCCAACGGCATCGTGCAGGGCATGCGCCCGCTCATCGGCTACAACTACGGTGCCAGGGAGCACGCCCGCGTGAAGAAGCTGTACGAGCTCACCCTGTTCATGAGCATCGCCATCATGGCGCTGGGCACGGTCATCTGCCTGCTGGCCTCCGGGCAGCTCATCGGGCTGTTCACCTCCAACCCCGATACCATCGCCGCCGGTGCCAAGGCCCTGCGCATCATCTGCATCGGCTTTGTGGTGTCGGCAGTGTCCACCACCTCGTCCGGCGCACTGGAGGGGCTTGGCAAGGGCGTGCCGTCGCTGGTGATCTCGCTGTGCCGCTATGTGGTGTTCATCATGCCGCTGGCCGCAGTGCTGTGCGGCCGCCTTGGCCCGGACGGTGTGTGGCACGCCTTCTGGATCACCGAGGTGCTCACCGCACTGGTGGCCTACCCGGTGTACCACCGCGCGGCGGCCCGGCACTGAACCTTTCCGGCCCCTTTTGCAGCAGGCTGCCCGACCCCGGCGGCCTGCTTTTTTGTTGCATTCCCGTCGCCCTGCGGGGCGCATAAATGCAGGGATTTCATTTGACAGCTGCACAGAAATACGGTAGAATAGTTTTTATATTGCGCTGACAAAATGTGTCAGAACGCAAGACTTTACAGAGGATGTGGGACGAATTATGATCGAGACGATCACGGCCGTCAATACGGCGGTCAACAACTTTATCTGGGGCGTGCCCGCCATGGTGTGCATCATTGGTGTGGGTTTGCTTCTGAGCGTGCGCACCGGCTTTTTGCAGATCCGCAAATTCCCGTACGCCATCAAAACCACCATCGGACGCATGTTCCGCAAAAAGGATGCTTCCGATCGTGCCATGACCCCCTTCCAGGCGGTGTGCACCGCACTGGCCGGCACCGTGGGCACCGGCAACATCGCCGGTGTGGCAGGTGCCATTGCCATCGGCGGCCCGGGTGCCGTGTTCTGGATGTGGTGCTCCGCGCTGCTGGGCATGTGCACCAAGTTTGCCGAGGTGACCCTGGCCGTGCATTTCCGTGAGCGCAGTGAGACCGGCGAGTGGGTGGGCGGCCCCATGTATTACATCAAGAACGGTCTGGGCAAACGCTGGCAGTTCCTGGCATTTCTGTACTCGCTGTTCGGCGTGCTGACCGTGTTCGGCACCGGCAATGCCACCCAGGTCAACACCATCGTGGCCGCTGTGGACACCGCCCTGCTGGAATACGGTGTGGTGGGCAGCGGTTTCCTGAGCACGCTGAACCTCATCGCGGGCATCATCGTGGCCATGCTGGTGGCCATGGTGCTGCTGGGCGGCATCAAGCGCATCGGCAGCGTGAGCGAAAAGCTGGTGCCCTTCATGGCGCTGTTCTACATCGTGCTGGCTGTGGGCGTAGTAGGGCTCAACCTGCCCCGCCTGCCCTATGTGCTGGAGTCCATCGTGGCCGGTGCCTTCAACCCCGCTGCCTTCACCGGCGGCACCATCGGCAGCCTGTTCATCAGCATGCAGAAGGGCGTCTCCCGCGGCATCTTTTCCAATGAGGCCGGTCTTGGCACCGGCTCCATCGCCCATGCCTGCGCCGACACCAAAAAGCCGGTGAAACAGGGCATGTTCGGCATCTTTGAGGTGTTTGCCGACACCATCATCATCTGCACCCTGACCGCCATGGTCATCCTGTGCAGCGGCACCCCCGTGAACTACGGCACCGCAGCCGGTGCAGAGCTGACCATCTCCGGCTTTACCACCACCTACGGCGGCTGGGCTTCCATCTTTACCGCCGTGGCGCTTTGCTGCTTTGCCTTTTCCACCATCATCGGCTGGGGCCTGTACGGCTCCCGCTTCCTGGTGTTCCTCTGCCACAGCGACAAGGTGGCAAAGCCCTTCTTTGTGGTGTACTCCTTCGTGTCCATTCTGGGTGCGACCGTGGACCTGGGCCTGCTGTGGAGCATCGCCGACACCTTCAACGGCCTGATGAGCATCCCCAACCTCATCGCATTGCTGCTGCTCTCCGGCACCGTGGTCAAGCTGACCAAGGAGTTCTTTGCCTCCGAGGGCTGAGCACTGATTTCCCCGATACGCAACAGGACTGCTGCACAATTTTCAGTGCAGCAGTCTTTTTTCGTGCGCGGCTCCGGAAAATTTTACTTTCCGGGTGTTTTTCTGCAATTTTTATTGCCGCCTGTCCGTATTTAAGGCAAACAGACCGAATTTCGTTGGCAGAATGGAGGGCCCTCTATGGCGATTTTTGAAAAGACCATCCGCAATCAGAAATTCAACACGCTTCTCCGCAAATTGGAACAGGAGATTCCGGACAGCAGCTGGTCTGCCGATCTGGAAGCGGGCAGCGATTTCAAGGAGGGCGAAGCACGGTGCAGTGTCCGCGTATTTGAGCGGTACAGCATGATGGGCGGCAACCGCCTGAGTCTGACGCTGACCATGTTCCAGAACGGTGACAGCCCCATCCGGCTGTCCGCCATCACCGCAGGCGGCAGTCAGGCGGTGTTTTTTAAGATGAACACGCTCGGCGAGGAATCCTTTCTGGAGGACGTCAAAGAGCTTTTGAATGAGATCCTGGAGGAGTAAGATGTTTTACGCTGGATTTGATATGCTGTTCAGTATTCTGTTTCCCATCCTGTTCCTTGTGGTTTTGGGCATGATCCTATACACCATCATCGGAAATATCAGCACATGGAATAAAAACAACCATTCGCCGCGGCTGACCGTTCCGGCAACGGTGGTGGCAAAGCGCACGGAAGTTTCTCGCCACCATACGGACAATACGATGATGCATACGTTCACGACCTATTATGTGACCTTTCAGGTAGAGAGCGGCGACCGCATGGAGCTTACCGTAA
>OGDE01002247.1_pt1 | contig 10065 bp, 12 predicted proteins | sample 1570321 | NCBI WGS metagenome assembly OGDE01 (sample SAMEA2581976, study PRJEB24529) | metagenome | biome: Human gut stool | place: China | collected 2011 | reverse complement strand
CTTATGCTCTTTATCTGGCTGATGCGATTAATGACTCAGGTTTTCCACGCGAAGAATTTAAACTGAAGGCGGGTGCTTTCGGTGCGGAACCCTGGACGGAAAGTATGCGTAAAGACATCGAAACCAAATTGGGCATTAAGGCTTATGATATATATGGATTGAGTGAAATTGCAGGTCCCGGTGTTGGATATGAATGTGAATGCCAGAATGGTACGCACTTGAATGAAGATCACTTCTTCCCTGAAATAATAGACCCGCATACATTGCAGCCTGTAGAACCCGGACAGACCGGGGAACTTGTTTTACCCATCTAACGAAAGAAGGTATGCCTTTATTGCGCTACAGGACAAAAGATCTGACGGCTTTGCATTATGAAAAATGTTCTTGCGGACGTACTTTGGTGCGTATGGACCGCATCTTGGGACGTAGTGACGATATGCTTATTATCCGTGGAGTCAATGTATTCCCGACACAGATAGAATCTGTTATTCTGGAAATGGCGGAATTCGAGCCACATTATCTGTTGACCATTGACCGCAAGAACAATACGGATACTATGGAACTGAAGGTTGAGGTTCGTCCTGACTATTATTCGGATGAAATTAACAAGATGCTGGCTTTAAAGAAGAAATTGACAGGTCGCTTACAAAGTGTATTAGGTCTGGGAGTAGACGTGAAGCTGGTAGAGCCGCGCAGCATTGAACGCAGTGTGGGCAAAGCGAAGCGTGTGATTGATAATAGAAAACTATAACGAATATTAAATATAAAGTCATTTATTATGGTAGCAAAACAACTTTCCATTTTTTTGGAAAATAAATCAGGCCGACTGACAGAGGTGACTGAAGTATTGGCAAAGGAAGGTATTAATCTTTCTGCTCTTTGCATTGCTGAAAATGCCGACTTTGGTATTCTCCGGGGGATTGTTTCCGATCCGGATAAAGCTTATAAAGCTTTAAAAGATAATCATTTTGCAGTGAATGTGACAGAAGTGGTAGGCATCAACTGTCCTAACGTGCCCGGTGCGTTAGCCAAAGTATTGCAATACCTTTCCAATGAAGGAGTTTTTATTGAATATATGTATTCATTTGCCAATAATAACTCTGCAAATGTGATTATCCGTCCTAATGATATGGAAAACTGTATCCGTGTGTTGACGGAAAAGAAAGTTGACTTGTTGGCGGCAAGCGACTTGTATAAACTGTAAAATCTGTGACTAAGTGGTGGATGGTTAATGAATAGCTGCTATATTGTTTATAAATTAACCATCCATCAATGCTTATTCGCCATTCGTAACTAAACTCTATTCTTCCATTCTTTTTTATCTTAAAAAACATTGATTAATTGGTTTATTCAGCGCGAATCTTTAACTTTGCGCATTATTTAAATACAGAATGAAGAAGAACATCATTATAACGCTGCTTGCAGCTACTGTTTTATCCTCGTGTGGAGAGTACAATAAGTTGCTAAAAAGCACTGATTACGAATACAAGTATGAGGCCGCTAAGAACTACTTCGCCAAGGGTCAGTATAATCGGTCGGCTACATTGCTGAACGAGTTGATAACTATCTTGAAAGGTGGTGATAAGGCAGAAGAATCATTATACATGTTGGCTATGAGTTATTATAATCAGAAAGACTATTCTACTGCCGCACAGTCGTTTATCACTTATTTTAATACATATCCACGTGGTCAGTTCTCTGAATTGGCTCGTTTTCATGCAGGCAAAGCTTTGTTCTTGGATACTCCGGAACCCCGATTGGATCAGTCAAGTACTTATCAGGCTATCCAGCAGTTGCAGATGTTCTTGGAATATTATCCTCAAAGCAGCAGAAAACAAGAGGCACAGAATATGATTTTTGCTTTGCAGGATAAGTTGGTTTTGAAAGAACTTTATTCAGCGAGATTATATTATAATCTGGGTAATTATTTAGGCAATAACTATGAGTCTTGTGTAATCACAGCTCAAAATGCACTGAAAGATTATCCTTATACTGACTATCGTGAAGAACTTTCTATCTTGATTCTGCGTGCAAGACACGAAATGGCTATCTATAGCGTTGAAGACAAGAAGATGGATCGTTACCGCGAAACGATTGATGAATATTACGCTTTTAAGAATGAATTTCCTGAAAGTAAATATTTGAAAGAAGCCGAGAAGATATTCAATGAATCACAGAAAGTAATTAAAGACTAAATTTAAATAGATTTATGGACTACAAAAAAACGAATGCTCCTGCTACAACAGTAACCCGTGACATGATGGAACTCTGTGCTGATACAGGTAATGTTTATGAAACAGTTGCCATTATTGGTAAGCGTGCTAATCAGATCAGTGTAGAAATCAAAAACGATCTTTCTAAGAAATTGGCAGAGTTTGCCTCTTACAATGACAACTTGGAAGAAGTGTTTGAAAATAGAGAGCAAATCGAAATTTCTCGTTATTATGAGAAATTGCCGAAACCGGACTTGATTGCTACGCAAGAATACATCGAAGGGAAAATATATTATAGAAATCCGGCTAAGGAGAAAGAAAAACTTCAGTAATTTATTTTCTGACGAAGAATTTGATAGTCAAGTAGTAAGTGGGATGATTATCCCTACTCCTTATTGCTTGGCTATTATTGTTTAACTCAACTACTATTTAGAATACTTATGATTCAACGAATTCAAACTGTTTATTTATTGATTGTTGCAGGATTACTGATTACAGCTATGTGTATGCCGATAGGTTACTTCATTGATACAATGGGCGAACATCCTTTTAAGGCATTAGGATTGGAAATAAACGACGCTTTTCAGTCTACATGGGGGTTATTCGGGATTCTGATGCTTAGTACTATCGTTGCCGTGGCTACCATTTTTTTATATAAGAACCGTATGCTGCAGATTCGCATGACGATTTTCAATAGCTTGTTGTTGGTCGGTTATTACATTGCTGCCCTTGCTTTTTATTTTGCATTGAAGAATGATGAAAATATGTTCCGTATAGGCTGGGCATTGTGTTTGCCGCTTGTTTCCATCATCCTGAATATACTGGCTATCCGTGCTATCGGACGGGATGAGGTGATGGTAAAAGCTGCGGATAGATTGCGATAAAAAGGGCTAAAGCCCCCAGAAATAGAAATCCCCGCTAATTCGTTTAGAGTTAGTGGGGATTTTTTTTTAGTTCGTTGTGAATGAGATCTTTAAATAAGAGGTTTTAATCTCTTCCTCCTTGAAAGAAAAATTTAAAGAAGTGTTTCCCTGTGTACATCACACAGAGAAGCACTATGATATAAACTATAATATCCTGTACACTCATATTTCTTATTTTATAAAAATATACCTCCTACCTGATGAACCAGGAAAGCAACAATCCATGCCAGCAAAGTAGTATAACAGATTGTAAATGCAGCCCATTTCCAGCTGCCTGATTCATTTTTAATTGCTGCCACTGTTGCGATACATGGGAAATAAATCAAAACAAACAGCATATAACCATAGGCAACCAGCGGAGTAATCGGAATACGATCAGCAAGGTCGACCGATTCGATACCATCATCATTCGTATAAAGCACTCCCAAAGTACTTACAACAAGCTCTTTCGCACCTATTCCCGACAGAATACCAACACCCATCTTCCAGTCGAATCCCAATGGCTCTATTACAGGTTCAATAGCTTTTCCTATTTGTCCGATATACGAATTTTCCTGCTGTTCTGCCGTCGTAGAATAAGCATCATGATTAGGATAATACCCCAGGAACCAGATAATGACAGAAGCAATCATAATAATACCTCCCATTTTCTTCAAATATTGTGCTCCTTTTTCCCATGTATGTCGAAGTACAGATTTAGCAGTCGGCATGCGATAAGGAGGAAGTTCCATAACAAAAGGAGCATCATCTCCCCTCACAATAAAGCGGCTGAAGATACGTGCCATCAACACCGCCAGCAAAATACCTGTTACATAAATCGACAAAAGTACCAGACTAGCCTTTGAAGGGAAGAATGCTCCGATCATCACCAGATAAATAGGCAGACGTGCGCTACACGAAATAAGCGGATTTATCAGAATTGTAACCAGACGAGATTTACGACTTTCGATAATACGCGAAGCCATAATAGCAGGAACATTACATCCAAAACCCATAATCAGCGGAATGAACGATTTTCCATGCAGCCCCATTTTGTGCATAATCTTATCCATGATAAAAGCTGCACGCGCCATGTATCCGGAGTCTTCCATGAACGAAATAAAAATATAGAGAAACAAAATATTAGGCAAGAACACGATAACCCCTCCTACTCCTCCTATTATACCATCTACAATCAGATCTTTCAGCGGACCTGCCGGCATAAATGTTTCAGCCAACGATGCTATCTGCTCAACCAGCCACTCTATCCATCCTTTCGGATATTCTCCAAATACAAAAGTACATTCAAACATCAGATAAAGAAAGACAAAGAAAATAGGGAATCCCCATATTTTATGTGTCACAATACTGTCTACGATACGCGTAAACATTTCCGTATTCTGATTCTTCTCTGTATATGTTTCCTTTAAAGCCCCGGTTATAAATCCATATTTAGCATCAGTAATAGCCTGTTCGCTGTCTTCGTTCATCGATAAACGTATTCTCTCAGCTTCCTTATCGCGAACTCTTATCACCTCCTCACCATTGGGCAAAGTAGAAATGACACGCTGCTCAATATCTTTATCATTTTCCAACAACTTAATGGCTAGAAAACGTGTAGAGTACTTGTAACGGATATTTTCGTTCTTACATATCACCTCCTTTACCGCATCGATACTCCGCTCCAGTTCAGGCCCGTGATTAATGTGAATATGACGAATATAACTCTTTCCATCAAAATCATGAGTTTCCTCATCATGACTGCCATATTTATGATCGGGAACATACTTATCATGCCATTCACGATACTCGCGCATAGCCTCATCTTGTATTTCTTCCTTCTGGCCAATAAAATCAGCGCCTTCATAAAGACCGATAATTACATGAAACAAGTTATCAATACCCTTTCCTGTACGGCTTACTGTTGGAACAATAGGCACTCCAAACAACTGTCCCAGTTTTTTATGGTCAAGCGTATTTCCGCTATGAAGAAGCGCATCATACATATTCAGCGCCACAACCATACGGACGTTCATATCAATAAGCTGAGCAGTCAAGTATAAATTACGTTCCAGGTTTCCTGCGTCCACCACATTGATTATCACATCAGGAGTTTCGTCAATGATATGCTTGCGCACATAGAGTTCTTCAGGGCTGTAAGCCGAAAGTGAGTAGGTACCCGGTAAATCAACCAGACGGAAATGATAACCTTGAAAATCGAAGTGTCCTTCCTTGGCATCAACTGTCACTCCACTGTAATTACCTACATGTTCATGCGAACCGGAAGCGACATTAAAAAGTGATGTCTTTCCACAGTTCGGATTTCCCACCAAGGCCACATTGATAGTACGCCGTTTCCCGCTGGCAATTTCCTTCAGTTTTGCTTCAGACACAGGAATATCTTCCGCTATCGGATCATGGAAGTGGGTTTCCTGCATGGATTCACGTGCTTCTTCTTCACTCATCACTTCTATCATGGCAGCCTCCTGCCGGCGAAGTGATATTTCATATCCCATAATTTTGTATTTGATAGGGTCTTTCAATGGAGCGTTTAAAAGGACCTCAACTGTCTTACCCTTTATAAAGCCCATTTCAATAATGCGCCGGCGAAATCCTCCATGACCCATTACCTTTATTATCACACCCTTCTCTCCTGTTTGTAGTTCCGATAATCTCATGTTTGTTTTTATTTTGCGGCAAAGATAAATCATTGAATCATGTTGTGCAAGTTATTTAGATTGTTTTTAAATAAAAGATAAAAAAGAGTTTTTCATGGTCATATAAATGCCCAAATATGAGATATGAAAAGAGCTCATAACTTTTCGTCTGCACACTCATCAAATAATACGAATGCTTTTCAAAAGTTATCGATTCCGCTTTAAGCAGTAACAATCCTTCACTTTTCCCTGGGAATGATATTCAACAATACAAGTTTTTTCGTATTTTTGCTTTCAAACAGTTTTGACAAGTAAACTTAAAAATTCAAAATCATGCTACGGAAAATCAGAACGATACTGGCAACGATATGTATCCTGCTTATTACACTACTGTTCGTCGATTTCACGGGAATGTTGCACACCTGGCTGGGCTGGCTCGCCAAAATACAGTTTCTTCCCGCAGTGCTGGCACTTAACGCCGGAGTTATCTTATTTTTAGTTGTGCTTACTCTTGTAAGCGGCCGTATCTATTGCTCGGTCATATGCCCTTTAGGTATATTTCAGGACATCGTGGCACGAATAGGCAGAAGAAAGAAAAAAAATGCCTTACTCCTATTCCAAACCTAAAAGCTGGTTACGGTATACCATGCTGATTTTGCTCGTCGTAGCTTTCGTCGCCGGCATACATGCATTTGTAGCACTGCTCGACCCTTATGGAATCTATGGACGCATGGCAAACAATCTATTCCAACCCGTATGGATGTGGGGGAATAATCTGCTGGCTAGTATTGCAGAACGGGCAGACAGTTATGCATTCTACCAGACTGAAGTATGGCTCAAAAGCCTGCCAACCTTTATAGTTGCAATAGCAATGGCTGTATTGGTCGTCGTATTATCGTGGAGAAACGGCAGAACTTACTGTAATACAATATGTCCTGTAGGTACGATATTGGGCTTCTTATCACGTTACTCACTGTTCCGTATCTGCATTGACAAAGAAAAATGTAACCAGTGTACACTCTGTGCACGCAACTGTAAGGCTTCATGTATTGATACCGCAAACTATCAGGTAGACAGCAGCCGCTGTGTTGTCTGCATGAATTGCATCGAGAAATGCAAGAAGAACGCTATTCATTATCGGTTTGCCTATGCCAAACAAGACAAAAAACAACCAGTCAGCCAGCCGAAGGGCGAAAACAGAAGAGAGTTTCTCGCTAGTTCTCTGCTTCTGGTAACCTCCTCCCTTCAGGCACAAGTAATAGAAAAAGCGGAAAAAATCAAGATGGATGGAGGTTTGGCAGATATCATCGAAAAAAAAGCTCCTAAACGCCAAACACCGATAACTCCTCCGGGATCACAGAGCGCACGCAATATGCAGCAACACTGTACAGCTTGCCAGCTATGTGTTTCTGCATGTCCGAATGACGTTTTACGTCCTTCTCAGTCACTTGACACATTCATGCAGCCTACGCTATCATACGAACGTGGTTACTGCCGTCCGGAATGTACAAAATGCTCGGAAATTTGTCCTGCCGGTGCAATCCTGAAGATAGACAAAGCAGAAAAATCATCCATACAAATCGGTCATGCTGTATGGGTTAAGGAAAACTGTATTCCACTTACAGACAAACAAGAATGCGGCAACTGCGCCCGTCACTGTCCGGCAGAAGCCATATCCATGATACCCTCTGAAGCCGGAAATCCTGAATCACTCAAGATTCCTGCTATCAATACAGAGAAATGTATCGGATGTGGAGCATGTGAAAATCTCTGTCCGGCACGTCCGTTCAGTGCCATTTATGTAGAAGGGCACGAACATCATCGTATGATTTAATCTTTCTTCAAACAACTCTTTTCAAAAATTACAGAAAATGGACAAGCAACATAATATAAACCGTAGAGATTTCCTAAAGATAGTAGGTATCAGCACGTTAGGAGCAACCGCCTCTCTCTACGGATGTTCCCAAAAAAAAAAGATTCGGAAAAAGAAGGAAATACCACTGTACCTGTAGGTAAAATGACTTACCGTAATTTTCCTCCATACGAAGACAAGGTATCATTGCTGGGATACGGATGTATGCGCCGGCCAACCCTTCCTGCTCCTGACGGAACAGGAAATGTCATCGACCAGGAAGAGGTGAACCGACTGGTAGATTACGCTATCGAACATGGCGTAAACTATTTCGACACTGCTCCGGTTTATGTACAAGGATGGTCGGAAACATCGACAGGTATTGCCCTGAAACGCCATCCACGGGAAAAGTTTTTTGTAGCCACCAAGATGTCAAACTTTTCAAACTCCGATTATGATTTCGGAGTAAAGATGTACCATAACTCACTGAAGAAACTACAAGTAGATTACATCGATTACTATTTGCTTCACATGTTAGGCGCTCCGGGAAAGAAAGGACTGGAAGGACGTTTTCTCGACAATGGTTTGCTTGATTTCTTGTTAAAAGAGCGAGAAGCCGGAAGAATCCGTCATTTAGGATGGTCGTTCCACGGCATTAAGGAAGAATTCGACAAGGCACTTGCCCTGCACGACAAGTATCATTGGGATTTTATCCAAATACAGTTGAACTATTCGGACTGGAAGCATGCTTCTGGAAATAACATAAATGCTGATTATCTGTATAGTGAGATAGCTAAAAAAGATATTCCGGTAGTAGTAATGGAACCTTTGCTGGGAGGAAGACTTTCGAATATACCGGAACATATTTTCACACGCCTGAAAGAACGGAATCCGGAAGGGAGTGTAGCTTCGTGGGCTTTCCGGTTCGCCGGTTCACCCGAAAAGGTTCTGACGGTATTGAGCGGAATGACTTACATGGAGCACTTGCAAGATAACATACGTACTTATTCTCCACTTGTACCACTGACTCAGGAAGAAAAAGACTTCCTTGAAGAAACAGCACAGCTGATGCTACGTTATCCGACCGTTCCGTGTAATGACTGTAAGTATTGTATGCCTTGCCTTTATGGGATTGATATACCGGGTATCCTTGTACACTACAACAAATGCGTAAACGAAGGATATATGCCTAAAAGCAGACAAGACGAGAATTACGCCAAAGCACGACGTGCTTTTCTGGTTGGTTACGACCGAAGCGTTCCCAAATTACGTCAGGCAAGCCATTGCATCGGATGCGGGCAATGCAACCCTCATTGTCCACAATCAATCGATATACCGAAGGAGTTGCACCGGATAGACCGATATGTAGAACAACTTAAACAGGAAACACTCTAAGTATAGTATGAAACGCCTCATTGAGTTATTACATTCGGAAGGTTGCTCATGTGTAATAGAAAGCCAAGGTGAAATCAGGGCATTCAGACAGCGTGGAGTTGCTGATTTATACGACTTGTACCAAAACGAAAGAGATTTTATGCAGAACGCTCAGTTGGCTGATAAAGTTATAGGAAAAGGAGCTGCTGCACTCATCGTATTGGGAAAGATGAAAGAAGTATATGCTGATATCATCAGTACTCCAGCTCTCTCTTTGTTACGAGCAGCAGGAATCAAAACCTCGTTCGGAAAAGAAGTGCCATTTATCATCAATCGTGCCCAGACAGGAAGATGTCCGCTGGAATCACTTTGTGCAGAAGCAGACACGGCAGAAGAAATCTATCCGATAATAGAAAAATTTGTAGCACAAATAAGAACTACCAACAATCTAGAAAAATAAAAACATAATTATGGAATCGACTGTAAAACTTTACTCATTAAACTATAGCGAAACACGGACATATCTTACTGCATTGATTTTTGTAGCAGGAAATGTAGTTCTGCCTCAACTGTTCCACCTTTTTCCATCAGGAGGAACAACATGGCTTCCTATTTACTTCTTTACTCTCATCGGAGCCTACAAATACGGATGGAAAGCCGGACTGCTCACAGCTATAGCCTCTCCCCTCGTCAACTCCTGGCTGTTCGGGATGCCTGCTCCTGCCGTTCTTCCTGCCATTTTAATGAAATCTCTCCTTCTTGCTGCTGGAGCCGGATATGTGGCACACCGCAGTAAACATGTTTCTATACTTCTCTTGCTGGCAGTAGTTGCCTTTTATCAGCTGGCAGGAACATTGGGAGAATGGACTTTAAGTGGAAGTCTGCATACAGCACTTCAGGATTTCCGAATCGGATTACCTGGTATGGCACTCCAGGTCTTCGGAGGATATTTCTTTATCAAATATCTGATATATAAATAAACAAGCGTATAGCGGATTTTTTAAGAGAAACATGTTGGCGGAATTAAAATAGCGCATATTTAACTCTGCCAATAGGCTTTTCATTTT
>OGDE01002243.1_pt1 | contig 10103 bp, 8 predicted proteins | sample 1570321 | NCBI WGS metagenome assembly OGDE01 (sample SAMEA2581976, study PRJEB24529) | metagenome | biome: Human gut stool | place: China | collected 2011 | reverse complement strand
CCCGGATTTCGGATTCTACCGTGTGAAGTATCCGGTACAGGGAGAACCGCTGGTATCCATTATCATCCCTAACAGAGAAGAGAAAGAGACACTTGAGGAATGTGTGGAATCCATCTTTTCGAAGACTTCCTACAAGAATTATGAGATCATCATTGTTGAGAACAACAGCAGCTCCAATGAGATTTTCAAGTATTACAAACAGCTGTCGGAAGATCCGAGAATCCATCTGATCCGCTGGAAAAAAGAATTCAACTATTCAGCCATCAATAACTTTGGTGTCCGCCATGCAAAAGGAGACTATCTTCTGTTCCTGAATAATGATGTAAAGATCATTGATCCGGACTGGCTCACAGAGATGCTTGGAATCTGTCAGCGCAGGGAAGTTGGAGCAGTTGGAGCGAAACTGATCTATCCGGATAATACCATCCAGCACGCAGGCTGTGTCGTTGGCATGGGTGGGATTGCCGGAAATATGTTTGTAAACATGCCGGCAGAGAGAACGGGATATCTTCATAAGGCATCGATTCTTCAGGATATGAGCTGTGTGACAGCCGCCTGTATGATGATGAAGAAACCTGTTTTCCAGGAAGCAGGAGGGTTTACAGAAGAACTTGCGGTTGCATTTAATGACGTGGATCTCTGCCTGAAGGTGAGAAGTCACGGTCATTTGATCGTTTATGATCCATATGTGAAACTGTACCATTACGAATCCAAATCAAGAGGTGCAGAGGACAGTGAAGAGAAGGTACGACGTTTTCAGACAGAAATCGAGTACATGCGATGCCACTGGCTGGATATCCTGAAAAAAGGAGATCCATACTATAACAAAAATCTTTCTTTAACCAAATGGAATTATTCCCTGAAGCCCCTTCCGGGAATGGGAAAGAAGAAGGGATAAAGCAATGCAGGAAGTATCAGTAGTCATACCGAATTTTAACGGGATGGCATATCTGGATGGTGTGCTTTCAAGTCTTGAAAGACAGACTATCCGTAATTTTGAGGTTATACTAGTGGATAATGGTTCCACTGATGGCAGCTGTGCATTTGTTTCAGCGGAATATCCATGGGTACACATGATACAGCTTCCGGAGAATTACGGTTTCAGCAGAGCCGTCAATGAAGGGATCCATGCGGCACGTTCCCCATATGTGTTGCTTCTGAACAATGATACAGAGGCAGAACCGGATTTTCTTGAGGAGATGGTCGCTTCTCTTCGAAGACATAAGAAAGCTTTTTCCTGCCAGGCCAGGATGATCCAGCTTCATGACAGGGATAAAATGGATGATGCAGGCAATTATTACTGCGCCCTTGGCTGGGCCTATGCAAAAGGAAAAGGCAGGGATATCAATAATTATAATAAAGAACAGAAGATTTTTTCCACATGCGCAGGTGCAGCAATCTACAGAAAGAAGATCATTGACAGGATCGGTGATTTTGATGAGGAACATTTTGCATATCTGGAGGATCTGGACATTGGCTACCGTGCACGTATCAATGGATATGAAAACTGGTATGCCCCAAAAGCGAAAGTTTATCATGTAGGAAGCGGTACTAGCGGATCCAGATATAATCAGTTTAAGATCCGGTATTCTTCCAGAAATAATATTTATCTGATATACAAAAATATGCCGGTGTTACAGATTATTATCAATCTTCCGTTTCTTGTTGCAGGATTTGGAATCAAAATTCTGTTTTTTACGCTGAAAGGATTCGGAAGAGAGTATATTGCGGGAATTAAGAATGGATTCCAGATCAGTAAAAAAAATCATAAAATACCTTTTAAATTTCAAAATCTGTCAAACTATTTTGGGATTCAAGTTGAATTGTGGGTGAATATCTTCAGGCGTTTGTGCGGATGATAAGAAAGAAAGATAAATTTTTATTGCTTTTATAAAACAACTATTATAATATAGAAACGATAAAAAAATGAGGTGACAAAAGATTGCTAAAGGACAATGAAAAGAATTTCAGTCGTCTCCATATGATCATTGATGCAATTGTACTGGTACTGTCATATTTTCTGGCATGGCTGATCCGTTTTGTTGGTCCTATGGCAGCAACAGCAGTCAGAACCAGAAGCTTTCAGCAGTATATGCTGATGCTGGTTTTTATTGTACCGGTTTATCTGTTGTTGTATCAGGCTTTCACATTGTATACTCCCATGCGGATGCAGGGGCGTCGGCTTGTATTGGCTAATATTGTAAAGGCCAACTCGCTTGGGCTCCTTATTCTGATGTTTACATTTTACATGATAGATGAGAGCGATTTTTCCCGTTCTACTTATATTATGTTTTATGTAATCAATATTGTGCTTCAGTGGTGTGCCCGAATGTTGATTTTCGCTCTTCTGAGAGATATGAGAGAGAAGGGACTGAATCAGAAACAGATGATCTGTGTGGGATACAGCCGCGCAGCAGAGGAATACATTGACAGAGTTCTTGCCAATCCTCAGTGGGGATATGTGATCCGCGGAATACTGGATGACAATGTTCCGGCAGGAACAGAGTACAAGGGAATCAAAGTTCTTGGAAGGATTGCCAATCTGAATATAATACTTCCGGAGAACCGGCTGGATGAAATAGCGATCACTCTGGGCTTAAGTGAATATTACCGCCTGGAAGAGATTGTAGCACTGTGTGAAAAATCCGGAGTACACACCAAGTTTATCCCGGATTATAATAAGATCATTCCGACAAAACCATACACAGAAGATATACTGGGACTTCCGGTGATCAACATCCGTCATGGGCCCCTGACCAATACTTTCAACAGCATGGTCAAACGCAGCATCGATATTTTCGGGGCACTGGTGGCCATTATCCTGTTTTCACCGATCATGCTGATTTCTGCAATCCTGGTGAAAACAACTTCGAAAGGACCGCTGATCTTCAGGCAGGAACGTGTCGGACTGCACAACAAGCCGTTCTATATGTATAAATTCCGCTCGATGGCGGTGCAGGAGATAAAGGATGAAAAGGCAGCTTGGACGACAAAGAACGATCCGAGAGTGACAGGCATCGGCAAGATCATGCGAAAGACGAGTATTGATGAACTGCCGCAGCTGTTCAACGTCCTGAAAGGAGATATGAGCCTGGTCGGTCCGAGACCGGAGCGGCCTCAGTTTGTGGAGAAGTTCCGGGAGGAGATCCCACGTTATATGGTAAAACATCAGGTGCGTCCGGGGATGACAGGATGGGCACAGATAAACGGATACCGGGGAGATACATCCATCAAACGCAGGATCGAGTTTGACCTGTACTATATAGAGAACTGGACCGTGGGACTGGATATCAAGATTTTGATTCTTACAATTTTTAAAGGCTTTATCAACAAGAATGCATACTAGAAGGGGGATTTGAGATGGCAAGAAAAAGCAAAAGAGAGTCAGATGACCGCAGGTTTGATGACAGAGAGTACCGCCGGGATCCATATTACCGGGACGATTACCGCCGTCAGAGCAGGGGAAACTACCGCGGCGAAGAGAACAGAGGCTATCAGCAGGAAGAATACCGCCGGGATTACGGCAGACAGTATGACCGACGTTACGAGCAGGGATACCGTCAGGACGGATACGGAAGAGACGGCGGCTACCGTCAGGGTTATCCGGGCGGCGGCTATGACGACCGATACTATGAACAGGATGACAGAAGAAAACGTGCAGCAAAGAAAAAGAAGAGAAAACGGATCACGTTTATCATTGAAATCCTGATCCTTGTACTTCTGGCAGCCGGACTGTTTGTTGCTGCAAAGGTCGGCAAGATCAAACGTGCCGATGTATCAAAAGGTGACATTGTGATCAATGACAACGTCAATCTGAAAGGCTATACAAACATTGCACTGTTCGGTGTGGACTCCAGAGAGGGAAGCCTTGACAAAGAGGCTCACAGTGATACCATTCTGATCGCAAGCATCAACAACAAGACAAAAGATGTCAAACTGGTGTCTGTTTACCGCGATACTTACCTGGACAATACAAACGGAGAGTACCGCAAGGCGACCGAATGTTATTATTTCGGCGGACCTTCCCGTGCGATCAGCATGCTGAACAAAAACCTGGATCTAGATATCACGGATTTTGTTACCGTAGATTTCACGGCAGTTGCCGATGTGGTCGATGCACTTGGCGGTATTGACATCGATGTGCAGGAGGACGAAATTGTACATCTGAACAATTATCAGGTAGAGGGTTCCCAGGGGACCGGAAAAGAGATCGTTCCGGTCGAATATGCAGGACTTCAGACCTTAAACGGACTTCAGGCACTGTCTTACTGCCGTATCCGTTACACGGAAGGAAGCGATTTCAAACGTACCGAAAGACAGCGTACCGTTCTTCAGAAGATCCTGGAGAAGGCAAAAAGTGCCGATCTTCTGACACTGAACAATCTGATCGACAACGTGGCCGGCAATATGATGACAAGCCTTGGCAACACGGAACTGCTCTCCCTGGCAAAAGATGTTTCTTCTTATAACCTGACAGACCAGACGGGATTTCCGTTTAATTTAACGGCAGCAAATCTTCAGGCAGGAGACTGCGTGGTGGCAGTCGATCTGGCAGACAATGTACGTCAGCTTCACCAGTGGCTATTCGATGACAGCAGTTATGAGCCGTCCGATTCCGTGCAGGAGATCAGCTGGCAGATCATCAACGATACAGGAATACAGTAAACAAGAAAGTAGGGAGAATGTGAAAAAAACGGTAGATGTTGTGATTCCGAGCTATAAACCGGATCATAAATTTGACCGGCTGATGCATATGCTTCAGAAACAGACTTATCCGATCGGGACGATCCTGATCGTAAATACGGAAGAAAAGTTCTTTCCGGAAAAAGGATATGAAACGTGGCAGAATGTACAGATCCGGCATATAGAGACAGAAGATTTTGACCACGGCGGTACCAGAGATGGTGCCGCCTCCCTGCTTGACGGGGATCTGATCTTATTTATGACGCAGGATGCCGTCCCGGCAGATGTTTATCTGGTGGAAAAACTGGTATCCGCTTTTGAAAAGGAAAAGGTGGCGGCAGCCTATGCAAGACAGCTGCCGGACAAAGACTGCGATATCATCGAGCGTTATACGAGAAGTTTTAATTATCCGAAAGAGAGCAGCGTAAAAACAAAAGCAGACTTAGACCGTCTGGGGATCAAAACGTTTTTCTGTTCGAATGTCTGTGCGATGTACCGCAGAAGCATTTACGAAAAGCTGGGAGGTTTCGTAAAGCACACCATTTTCAATGAAGATATGATATTTGCGGGAAAACTGATCCAGGAAGGTTATGCCATTGCCTATGTTGCAGAAGCAAGAGTGGTTCATTCCCACAACTATACAAATTGCCAGCAGCTGCACCGGAACTTTGATTTGGCAGTGTCCCAGGCGGATCACCCGGAGATTTTTGCCATGGCAAAATCAGAAAGTGAAGGGATTCGCATGGTGAAGGCGACCGCAGCGTATCTGATCTCACAGAGAAAGCCGTATCTCATTCCGATTCTGGGGATGCGAAGTGCAAGCAAACTGCTCGGTTATAGGCTTGGCAGGTCCTATCAGAAACTGCCGGAAAACATAGTTTTACACCTTACAGGAAATAAGAGTTATTGGGAGAAGAAAAAGAAACTTCAGTCAAGATGTAAAAATTAAGCGATTTTGTCACACTTTGAACACAAACGACTGCTATACTTTCATACCATACAGAAAAAATGTGGCCTGATAGAAAAGTCAGACGCAAAATAGCGATAAGAGGAGGATTTGGTCATGTATGATGAATTTGATAATAAAGAAAATGAAGACCGCTACGATCCAAAGCAGCCATCCGCAGAGGATGAAGTGAAAACCGGGCAGATGTACGGGGAAGAAGATCAGCTGTCAGAAACCGAAGAGGTACAGGCATCGACAGCGGAAGAAACCGAAGCATCCGCAGAATCCGGGGAGCAGTCATCTGTTTACCATTACAGCTACGAAAGAGGCGAACAGGCAGAGCCGACAGGCAGCACACAGAACGCACAGCAGTATGGTTCATCAGAGCATCATGCAGAAGAGCATATTAACGAAGAAAAGAAAGGATACCGTCAGTACTATCAGAATGGCGAGTATCACCAGAGAGAAGACGGATGGCATGACGGCGTTTACCAAAATCATCCGCAGCAGAAACATTCGCTGGAAAGCGGCGGGAAAAAGCCGTTTGGCACAGGCAAGAAGATCGCAGTTGCTTTCGGATGTGCAGTCGTATTCGGTCTGGTGCTTGGTGTGACGTTCGGAACGATCGATTCCAAAAAATCCGTGAGCAGTCTTGTGGCAGAAAGCGAGACTATCTCATCCGGTGAGACTGAGCAGAGAGCAGAGCTGCAGACACAGGCAGCCGGTGATGCAGATAACAGCCAGAGTGTCACACAGAGCGTCTCAGCAGCCGGTGATGTTTCTGAGATCGCAGAGAATGCGATGCCATCCATCGTAGCGATCACAAACAAAGGCGTAGAAGAAGTACAGAGCATGTTTTTTGGAACAACACAGTATCAGGAAACAGAAAGTGCCGGTTCCGGTGTGATCATTGCCAAGACAGATAAAGAGCTTCTGATCGCTACCAACAACCATGTGGTGGACGGAGCAGAAGAACTGAGCGTCTGCTTTACCGTGGATACGGAAAACACCGATGATGCCGTCGTAAAAGCACAGGTAAAAGGTACGGATTCGGACCATGACCTGGCCGTTGTGGCAGTCAGCCTTTCTGATATTTCCGAAGATGTAAAGAGCAAACTGAAAGTTGCTGTTATGGGTGACTCCGATAAACTGAAAATCGGCAATCAGGTGATCGCGATCGGTAATGCACTCGGATACGGACAGTCTCTGACGGTAGGTTACATCAGTGCCCTGAACCGGGAAGTGACGATCGATAATGTCAGCAACAATATGATCCAGACGGATGCAGCGATCAACTTTGGTAACAGCGGCGGTGCACTGCTCGATGCGAACGGCAATCTGATCGGTATCAATTCCGCAAAGGCAGCAGATACCGGCGTGGAGGGTATGGGATATGCGATCCCGATCAATACAGCTTCTCCGATCCTGGATGAGCTGATGAACCGTACGACCAGAGCAAAAGTAACGGACAGCGAAGAACTTGGTTTCCTCGGTGTTGATGCAAGAGATGTATCCGAAGAAGCACGTCAGATCTACAATCTGCCGGCAGGTGCATTTGTATACAGCGTAGTAGAAGGTTCTCCGGCAGAAAAAGCAGGCATCAAGAAAGGTGACATCATCACAAAACTGGATGGCATCACGATTTCTTCCAGAAATGAACTGTTTTCACGCATGGAGTATTACAAAGCAGGTGAGACGATCGATGTGGTTGTCAAGACAGCACAGGGCGGAGAATATGTAGAGAATACCTTCTCTGTCACACTGGCAAAGAAGAGTGAGTACACTTCTTCCTCAGACGGTAGCTCAGATTCTTCAGGTTCACAGAGTCAGGATCAGGGAAACAGCCAGGATAACAGTCAGGGACAGGATAATGGACAGAGCCAGCCGCGTCAGTATTATGAATATGACGGCAATGGAAGCGATGGATACAGCGGAAACGGAGGAAACAGCGGAAGCAACAGCTACGATTCCCTTGAAGATTTCTTCCGTCAGTTCCAGCAGTAATCTTAAGCCGACAGAAAATATGTAAAAAGAAAAGGAGCTCACATTTAAGTGAACTCCTTTACCTGTGTCCGTCAGGCTTTCCCAGAAGAAAAGCTGACGCATACACAAGTGTACCACACAACTATAGTAATTTGTAATATTCATACGTACTCTTGCACTCCCCTCTGAATGGCTATTTTACAGTATCATTCAGAATAGCGATAATTGCGTCAGCATCTTCTTTTGTGATATTATCGCTCTTTGCATAAGCTGTTACAAATTTTACAAGAGAATTGTCATAAGCATCTTCCAGAATCTCCTTTGCATGGAACTCACGGTAAGCATCGCGGGAAATTGCCGGGATGTAAGTAGTTCTGCGACGGGAGCCTTCTGTTCTCAGGAAACCCTGCTCCATCAGGATCGTCAGGTAAGTGTAAAGAGTCTGGCGTTTCCAGTCTCTTCCTTTCACTTCTGTGAAATGTTTGTAAATTTCACGGAAAGAAGTACCTTCTGGGAAATCCCACAGATAATCCATGATCAGCTTGGTTGTAGCAGTAAGATTGTAAGTAGAAATAGAAATCACCTCCTAAAATTTTATATCCCTATACTACTATTCTGATAAGGGAAATGCAAGTATAATTTACAATTTTTGTGAAAAATTTTTGAAATTGTGTACAAAAAAGAAGCATTGTTATAGGATTTATGGTATATGGAGATCGGGGGGCAAAATGTAAAATAAAAATGGAAGAAGGAGCGATCCGCAGGCTGGTCTGGAACGCAATCGCTGATATGCACTGGAAAAAAGCGAAGGGACATGGTATAGTATACATCGGACGTGAGATGCCCCGCTTCTGCAGGCGGTGAGCAGCAGGTTTTCTTGAACAGGCTGTCATGAAAAAACTGCAGAGATTGGAGTTTTGTTTTATGAGTAATTTGATGTTTTGCCTGAATGCAACGATGCCGATCTTCCTGACGATGATGCTCGGATATGCATTTCGAAAGTGGCATATCATGGACGTTTGGCGATAAGATGAACAGCTTTGTATTTAAGGTGGCACTTCCGGTGCTGGTATTCCAGGATCTGGCGACCGTTGATTTTTTTGAAGCCTGGGACTGGAAATTTGTAGTGTTTTGTTTCCTTGCTACGTTAATCAGTATTACAGCGGTAACATTACTGTCCTTTCTTTTGAAAGATAAGAGCCTGCAGGGTGAGTTTATCCAGGCATCTTACCGGAGCAGTGCGGCGATCTTCGGAATTGCCTTTATCCAGAACATTTACGGTGAGGCAGGCATGGGACCTTTGATGATCGTGGCAAGTGTGCCGCTTTATAACATTATGGCGGTTGTAGTACTGACCGTAATGCGGCCGGAACGCGGCAGGGTAAACGGAGCACTGATACGCAAAACGTTACACGGGATCATCACCAATCCGATCATTGTCGGGATCCTGACGGGCGTTGTGTGGTCTGTTTTAAAACTTCCGATGCCGGTGATCCTTGAAAAAACAGTAAAAAATGTAGCAGTGCTTGCAACACCGCTCGGACTGATGGCGATGGGGGCATCGATCGAGTTCAAAGGAGCTTTCGAAAATATGCGGCCGGTGATCCTGGCCGTTCTCTTAAAGTTGGTGATCCTGGCGGGCGTATTTCTGCCGATCGCAGTGACACTTGGTTTTCGGACGGAAAAGCTGATTGCGATCCTTGTGATGCTCGGCTCGGCGACAACGGTCAGTTCCTATGTTATGGCAAGAAATATGGGGCATAAAGGCGTGCTCACTTCCAGTGTTGTCATGCTGACGACGCTGCTCAGTGCATTTACACTGACCGGATGGCTCTATCTTCTGAAAGTACAGGGACTGGTATAATTGTTTTTCCATTTTCTTTCGAAAAAGTTTACTTGTTTCTTGCGAACATATGAGCTATAATGATGAACAGTAAAATTACTGGAGGTTTATGACAATGCCAGATGAAAAAAACATTGATGTTGATGTAGTAGACGAAGAAAAGAAAGAAGATTTTGAAGATATTTGCTTTCTGTGCCGCAGACCGGAGAGCAAAGTAGGAAAGATGGTACATTTGCCGAACGATATCCATATCTGTCAGAATTGTATGCAGAAGGTTTTTGATTCCATGGGAAAAGGCGGTATGAATTTCCAGGATATGTCAAATATGCCGAATATCAGCATGATCAATCTGTCGGATCTGCAGGATCACATTCCACAGAAACAGAAGATTCGCAAAAAGAAGAGCAAAGAAGAGGCAAAACCGGCATTTGATCTGAAATCTGTCCCGGCACCGCATAAGATCAAGGCAAAACTTGATGAGTATGTGATCGGTCAGGACTATGCAAAGAAAGTGGTTTCTGTTGCCGTTTACAATCACTATAAACGTGTGGCGACCGGCACGATGGATGATATTGAGATTGAAAAGTCCAATATGCTGATGATCGGACCGACCGGAAGCGGTAAGACCTATCTGGTCAAGACCCTTGC
>OGDE01002219.1_pt1 | contig 10189 bp, 10 predicted proteins | sample 1570321 | NCBI WGS metagenome assembly OGDE01 (sample SAMEA2581976, study PRJEB24529) | metagenome | biome: Human gut stool | place: China | collected 2011 | reverse complement strand
GCTTTGTCTGCGCCGATATCCCCGGCCTGATCGAGGGTGCCAGTGAGGGCATCGGCCTGGGCCACGACTTCCTGCGCCATGTGGAGCGCTGCCGCCTGCTGCTGCACGTCGTTGACGTCTCCGGCTGCGAGGGCCGCGACCCCAAGGCGGACTTTGAGCAGATCAACCACGAGCTGGCCGGGTTCAGTGCCGAGCTGGCGGACCGTCCGCAGATCGTGCTGGGCAACAAGTGCGACATTGCAAGCCCCGAGCAGGTCGAGGAGTTCAAGCAGTACGTCGAGGCCAAGGGTCTGACCTTCCTGCCCATCTCCGCGGCGACCCGTCAGGGTGTGGACAACCTGCCCGCGCTGGTCTACAACCGCCTGAAGGATCTGCCCCCGGTCAAGGTCTATGAGGCCGAGTACAAGCGCCCCGACAAGAACGCCCAGCCGACCCGCCCGTTCACGGTGGAGCGCACCGGCGACCACGAGTTCACCGTCGATGCCCCGTGGCTGGAGCGTATCCTCGCCGGTACGAACGTCGAGGACTACGAGAGCCTGCAGTATTTCCAGACGCAGCTGGGTGATTCCGGCATTCTGGACGAGTTGGTCGCCCAGGGCGTTGAGGAAGAGGACACGATCAAGATCGGCGAGTACGAATTCGACTATCTGTACTAAGTAGTAGAAAATATGCTGTTTACACAAAAATCCGAAGTCGACATTCACGAAATGTCGCCGCTGGCGCTGGCCTTTGTGGGCGACGCCGTGCTGGAGCTGCTCGTCCGCGCCCGCCTGGTGGGCACGACGCGCTTGCAGCCCAATCGTCTGCATACCGTGGCGACGCATTACGTCAGCGCCCACGCGCAGAATCTGGAGCTGGACATCATCGAGCCGATGCTGACCGACGCCGAGGCCGCCGTGCTGCGCCGCGGCAAAAACGCCAGCAAGGCCACTGTCGCCAAGCACGCCACCGTGCAGGAGTACCGCGCCTCCACCGGCTTTGAGTGCCTGCTGGGCTGGCTGTACCTGCAAGGCAGGAACGACCGCATTGAGGAATTGTTCAACGCGATGTGGGACGGGTATAAGCCGGAGTAATAAGTAAAAAGCCTTCCCCCGAGGGGGAAGGTGGCCGAGGCCCCGCCCGAGGGCGGATGAGGGGAAAGCCTCCGCAATTTGCCCGGTAACGGGTTGTAGTGGCAAGGCCGCCCCTCATCAGCCGCCTGCGGGCGGCAGCTTCCCCCCAAAGGGGGGAGCCTTAGGAAACCCGCCTCACTTGTAGTTCTTGCTGTCGGTGGTGTTGGTGGTGCGGTTGGTGGTTTTCTGCTGGGTACGGTTCGTGGTTTTCTGGGTCGTGTCCGTCGTGCGATTGGTCGTGCGGTTCGTCGAATTGTTAGTCTGATTCTTAGCCATAGGTGGTAAGCTCCTTTCGCAAGTAAAAACGATCTACAGTCGTTTTCGGACTGCAAAGGTAGTTTGCCCGCCCATGGCTTTTTTATGCAGAGGGGGCTGCTATGGAATTTCCACAGGATTTTACCGCGCGGGAGCGGGCACTGCTGGGGGCGCGCTTTGACGAGCTGTACGCCTACGCCACGCCGCAGCCTGCCCGCGGCGTAACGGTCAACGCGCTGCGCTGCAAGCCGGAATGGTTCGCGCAGCATGCGGACTTTGACGCAAAGCCGTCCCCATTCTGCCCCACGGCCTTTACAACGGCGGCGGACTTCCGCCCGGGGCGGCACGCCTGGCACCACGCGGGCGTGCTCTATGCACAGGAGCCGAGTGCCTCGGCCCCCGCTGCGCTGCTGGACGTGCAGCCCGGTATGCGGGTGGCCGACCTCTGCGCCGCGCCGGGAGGCAAGACCAGCCAGCTGGCGGCGGCTCTGCAGGGGCAGGGCCTGCTGCTGGCCAATGAATTCGTCGCCGCCCGCGCTGAAATTCTGCGCCAGAATCTCGAGCGAATGGGCGTGACGAACGCCGTCATCACGAACGAGGACACCGCCCGCCTGGCCGCGGCGATGCCCGGGCAGTTTGACCGGGTGCTCGTCGACGCGCCCTGCTCGGGCGAGGGTATGTTCCGCAAGGAGGCCGTCGCCGCCGCCCAGCACAATAACGCCTTAGTGGCGCACTGTGCGGAGCTGGGGGCCGAAATTCTCGAAAACGCGGCGGCGCTGCTGGCTCCGGGCGGCGTGCTCGTCTACTCGACCTGCACATTTGCCCCGGCGGAGGACGAGGGACAGATCGCGGCTTTCCTTGCAAAGCACCCCGCGTTCACGCTCTGCGACCTGTCCGGCTGCGGCTTTGGCCGCCCGGGCGAGGCCAACCGCGCCCCTGACTACCCGGATTTTCGCGCCGGATACACCCGCCGCATCTGGCCCGCCGACGGCGGCGAGGGCCACTTTATGTCGAAGCTGCAAAAGGCAGCCGACGCCGACGCGCCCACCCCGTCGAAGTGCAAGCCGCCTAAGGCGCCGAAAGCCCCGGCGGAGTGGCTCGATTTTGCCAAAACCTATTTCCCGGCGCTGGCTTCCCGCCCGCTGGCCGGGGCGGGGGAGTGGCTGCTGCTGCCCGCGCCGGGCAGCGAGACGCTGAACACCGCGAAGCTGCGCGTCGTGCGCGGCGGCGTTCTGGCGGGCAGCGTGCTGAAAAAGCGGTTCCAGCCCGCCCATGCGCTTTTCATGGCCTACGGCGCACAGTGCACGAACCGCGAGGAACTGACGCTGACCGACCCGCGCACCGCCGCCTGGCTGCGGGGCGAGGAGATCGACGCCGCCACCGCGCAAAACGGCTGGTGCGCCGTGCTCGTAGACGGGTTCCCGCTCGGCGGCGGCAAGGTCAGCGGCGGACGCATCAAAAACCATTACCCGAAGGGCCTGCGCAATCTGCAATAAAGCGGGCGGCCCCTCTTGAAAAGAACGATTTGTTGTGCTATAATAATTTACTGGTAATTATCGGCTGCAATGCCGCTGCCTGTGTGAATACAAATTAGGGGGATTTTTCCATGTCCGGACATAGCAAATGGAATAACATCAAGCGTAAAAAGGAAAAGACCGACGGCGCCCGCGCCAAGGTTTTCACTAAGATCGGCCGCGAGATCGCCGTGGCCGTTAAGGAGGGCGGCGGCAACCCCGCTTCCAACTCCAAGCTGGCGGCTCTGATTGCCAAGGCCAAGGCCAACAGCGTGCCCAACGATAACATCCAGCGCATTATCAAGCGCGCCGAGGGCGGCGACAAGACCGAGTATGAGGCAATCACCTATGAGGGTTACGGCCCCGGCGGCATCGCCGTCATGGTCGAGACCCTGACCGACAACCGCAACCGCACCGCGGCCAATATGCGCCATTACTTTGACAAGTTCGGCGGCAACCTGGGCCAGATGGGCTGCGTCGGCTTTATGTTCACCCAGAAGGGCGTCATCGTCGTCGATCTCGAGGACAAGGATCCCGATGAGCTGATGATGGATGCGCTGGACGCCGGTGCCGATGACTTTGATGCAGGCGAGGACGCCGCCGAGGTCACCACCAGCCCCGAGAACTTCACCGCCGTCTGCGACGCGCTGGAAAAGAAGGGCTACAAGTTCATCTCCGCCGACGTGGCGCAGGTGCCTTCCACCACCACCGTGCTGACCGACCCCGATCAGCTCGTCCAGATGGGCAAGCTGCTGGACGCCCTGGACGACGATGATGATGTCCAGAACGCCTGGCACACCCTCGAGAACGAGGAAGACCTGGATCGCTAAACCACAAGAATGCCAAAAGAGAGTGAAGGGCGACTTTTGCTCTCTTTTTTTGTACGGCAGAACGGTAGGGGCCGGGCATGCCCGGCCCGCAGCGTAGAAATGACCCGAGATTTTTGGGCTGCCGCAAAGTTCAGGGCCGGACATGTCCGGCCCCTACAAGCATGTTTTTAATTGAAAAGGAGCGTTACTATGCCAAAACTCCTTTGCCCGCACTGCCTGCAGCCGCTGGATGGCGGGTACCGCGGCGAGTGCCCCCACTGCGGGCGCTCGCTGGAAAACCGCAACCCCGAGGGCGCGCTGCCTCTGGGCACCCAGCTGGGCGGCAGGTACACGGTGGGCACCTATTTGAGCGCCGACGGTGACGGTCTTGCCTACCGCGGCGTGCTGAACGACGAAAAGAAATTCGTCCTCATCAAGGAATATTTCCCGGTCACACTCTGCAACGGCCGCAGCGCCGACGGTGCGCTGATGCCCAAGGAGGAGAAGGAGGTCCTGTTCAAGACGAGCCGAATGGACTTCAAGGACCTGTACGACGACCTGAAAAACCTGACCCCGGCCACCGGCCTGTCCACGATTCTGGACGTTATGGAGGAAAACAACACGGTCTACGCCGTGGAGGAGAGCGAGAAGGGCATGACCCTGTCGCATTACCTGCACCTGCGCAGCCGCACGCTGACCCCCGCCGAGGCCCGCACGCTGCTGCAGCCCATCATGGAGGGCGTGGCTCTGCTGCACAAATCGGGGCTGATCCACCGCGGCATCTGCCCGGACAACATCGTGCTGCCCATCGACGGCACGGCCCGCCTGACCGGTTACGGCACGCTGGCGCTGCGCACCGGCGGCAGCGAGCTGAAGAGCCAGCTCTACCCGGGCTACGCCGCGCCGGAGCAGTACTCTGCCGCCGAGTTCAGCGGGCGCTACACCGATGTTTACGCGCTGGCCGCGGTCTGCTACAGGATGGTCACGGGGCAGACGCCAGTCGCCGCGCCCCAGCGCAAGGTGCGGGACAGCCTCGAGTCGGCGCACAGCCTCGAGGCGGGTGTGCCTACATGGTTCTCGCAGGTGCTGGCTTGCGCGCTGCGGCTGGACCCCGCCAAGCGGATGCAGACCGTGCCCGAGCTGATGAGTGCCCTGACCGACCCGAATGTCGCAAACGCGATGTTTGAGAAGGGCGACAACCAGATCAGCACCCGCAAGATCATGGCCGTGTCGCTCGTCGTCATCTTTGTGCTGGTCGTGCTGCTGCTCTGGAGCCTGATAGGCGGCAGCAAGGCTGACAGCACCCCTGTCGCAACGCCGCAGCCGACGGCAGCCGGCACGGCGGGGGAGACCACCGCCGAGACCGTGCCGAACCTGGTCGGCCTGCGCTACACTACTGACATCAAGGGTAACTCTGCCTACGACGGTTTCCGCATCGTGATGGTGGAGCAGCCGTCCGACACGGTGGCGCAGGGCGTCGTCATCAGCCAAGACCCGCCTGCAGGCACAGAGAAGCTGATGGACGACCAAATCATCCAGATCACGGTCAGCAGCGGCCCGAGCCTTGTGGAGATGCCGGACATCATCGGCTTTACCCAGGCCAATGCCAGCAAAAAGCTGGACGCGCTGGGCATCCAGTACAAGATGGTCATGGTGGATAACGACGGTACGATGGCCGCGGGCTGTGTGGCGAGCACCGACTACAAGGCCGGAACGAAGATAAACACCGAGAATGTGACTGTCATCGTCAGCATCGCCGGGGAGCGGGATGACACGCTGGTGGCGCAGACGGGGAATGCGGCAGAAAGCAATTCGGCTTCCCCTGAGGGGGAAGCTGTCACCGAAGGTGACTGATGAGGGGCAGGTTTTCCATGATACCCCGCTAACGGGTGACCACAGGAACGCCGCCCCTCATCTGGCCCTGCGGGGCCACCTTTCAGTCTACGCGCTAAGAGCCGCCTTCGGCGGTTGCGCTCCGACACGCGCCTGCGGGCGCAGCCCCAAGGGGGAAGGCGAAGCAAAACAAAAAAGAGCAGTCTCTTGCGAGACTGCTCTTTTTCAGTGCATTTCAGGCAATGCCGACGCGGCGAGATTAGTCGCTGACGTAGGGCATCAGAGCCATGTAGCGGGCACGCTTGATGGCAACCGTCAGCTCACGCTGATGGAAAGCGCAGGTACCGGTAACACGGCGGGGAATGATCTTGGCGCGCTCGCTCACGTACTTGCGCAGGCGGGGCAGATCCTTGTAATCGATGTGCTCGACGCGGTCAACGCAGAAGGAGCAAACCTTCTTGCGGCCACGATGCATCGGACGAGAAGAACGATCCATAGCCATTGTGGAAACCTCCTTGTTAGAATGATACTTTCGATTTTAGAACGGCAGGTCGCCCTCATCCTCGATCAGTGCAAAGTCGTCATTGCTGCCGGCAGAATAGCTCGGCGCAGGGGCGGCCTGTGCAGCGGGACGGGGAGCGGGGGCTGCCGTGGGTGCGCCGTAACCGGCATCACCCATCGGTGCGGCGTTTGCGGATTTGGGAGCGGCAAAGTTGACGTTGTTGGCCACGATCTCAATCGCGGTGCGGTTGTTGCCGTTCTTGTCCTGATAGCTGCGGCTCTGCAGACGGCCGTCAATGGCGATCAGAGAACCCTTCTGGAAATACTTGCAGACAAACTCTGCCGTGCGATCCCAGGCGACAACATCCAGCCAGTCAGCCTGACTCTGGCCGTTGGCGTCACGGCGTCCGCGATCACAGGCGATGCGGAACGACGCAACGTTCTTGCCCGTCGTAGTCTGGCGCAGCTGCGGGTCCGCGGCAAGGCGGCCCATGATTGCAACAACATTCAGCATTGGTTTACTCCTTACTCCTCAACAGCAAGAGTCATGCTGCGAAGAACGCCCTCGGTGATCTTGAAAACGCGGTCCAGCTCAGCCGGGAAATCGGGCTCGCTGGTGAAGCTGATCACCGTGTACACACCCTCGGTCTCATCGTTGATGGGGTAAGCAAGACGCTTCTTGCCCCAATCATCAACAGAATCGATCGTACCATTCGCTGCGATCAGGTTCTTGAACTTGTTGATCAGAGCGTTGGAAGCCTCTTCGTCGAGGTTCGCGGTGGTAACCATCATGGTTTCGTACTTAGCCATATTCTGTGCACCTCCTTTTGGACATTAGGCCTTCTCTTTTAACGGAAAAGACAAGGATAACCGTGTGATTTCACACAGCATCTAATTATAACAAGTAAATCCGCGTTTGTCAACGCAAAATTTGCCCTGCACAGCATAAAATTGCGGATTTTTTAAAAAAACCTGGACGTTCCGTAAAAGTGTCCTATTGCTTTTTCTGCCCGCTTTGCTATAATGGGCTTAATAATGTACAAGTCTTGCTTGCATAGCCGGACGCGGCGCTAATAGGGGCGAGCATTGCTCGCCCGCTGCCCGCTTGCCATGCAGGAAACGATGGGGGAACGCAGGGCAGCGATAAGGCTGCGCGGGCGACCAATGGTCGCCCCTACATGTGTTCCCGCTTTGAAAAAGAGAAATGGAGCGTTCGAATGAGAATCGTGGTCGTCGGCCTCGGCAAGGTTGGCCGTGCCCTGACCGCCCAGCTTACGGCGGAAAATAACGACATCGTCGTCATCGACCAAAACCCTGACCTGATCGAGGACATTGTCAATATCTATGACGTGCGCGGTCTGGCCGGCAACGGCGGCTGCTATGACGTGCAGAAAGAGGCGTTTGAGGACGGCGCAGACCTGCTGATCGCCACAACGTCCAGTGATGAGATCAACATCCTGGCCTGCCTCGTCGCCAAAAAGCTGGGCACGCAGCACACGATTGCGCGTATCCGCAACCCGGAGTATGAGAAGCAGCTGCGCTTTATGCGCGATGACCTGGGTCTGTCGATGTTCGTCAACCCGGAAAAAGCCACGGCGCGTGAGATCGCCCGCGTGCTGCGTTTCCCGTCTGCCATCAAGCGTGAGCAGTTCTGCCGCCAGCGGTTTGAGCTGATCGAGTACCGCCTGGCCGACGACAACCCGCTGGTGGGCTTGCAGCTGTCGGACCTGTACCGCAATATCCGGGTCAAAATTCTGATCTGCGCCGTCGCCCGCGGCAGCGAGACGATCATCCCCACGGGTATGTTTACGCTGCGGGCCGGGGACAAGATCTACCTGACGGCCTCGGCCCGGGATCTGGAATCCTTCTTCCGCAAGCTGAACCTGTTCAAGGCCAAGGCCAGCAACGTCATGATCGTCGGTGCAAGCCGGATGACCTACTATCTGGTCAAGGAGCTGCAGGACATCCAGAAGCGGGTGACCGTCATCGACAGCGATGCGGCCCGCTGCCAGGAGATGAGCGAGAAGTTCCCCGGCGTGCTGGTCATCCACGGCGACGGTGCGGATGCCGAGCTGTTGAGTGAGGAGCGCATCACCGATATGGACGCCTTTGTGGCGCTGACCGGCCTGGACGAAACAAACATCATTCTGGCGATGTACGCCTCCCAGATAAACTCCTGCAAGGTCGTGGCCAAGATCAACCGCGAGTCCTTCGCCGAGCTGGCCGCTGCCAAGGGGATGGTGGACAGCGTCGTCTCTACGGCGTCGGTCACGTCGGAGTCCATTGCCATGTACGTCCGCGCCATGCAGAACAGCTTTGAGTCGGAGAACATCAAGACGCTGCACCGTCTGGTGGGCGGGCGCGTGGAGGCGCTGGAATTCAACGTTGCGCCGGGGTTGCCGTTCATCGGCGTACCGCTGAAGGATCTGACCCTGCGCAAGGGGCTGCTGGTGGCGGGCATCGTGCGCCGCAATGGCCAGACAGTCATCCCGTCCGGCAACGATGCCCTGCAGGAGGGCGACGATGTCGTCATCGTCACCACCGACACAACGCTGCACTCGCTGCGCGACATTGTAAAGTGAGGGCGCGGCCATGAACTATAAAATGGTAGGGTTTGTGCTGGGGCGCATCTTCCTGATCGAAGCAGCCCTCATGCTCTTTCCCATGGGCTGCGCCGCCATCTACGGCGAGTGGAGCGTTGTGCTTTCCTTCCTGTGGCCGACGCTGATCGTGCTGGTGCTGGGCCTGATAACCAGCCTGCGCACCCCCCAAAACACGAAAATCTACGCCCGCGACGGCCTGGCCATCGTGGCGCTTGTCTGGGTGCTGATGTCGGTTTTCGGCGCACTGCCGTTTGTCATCTCCGGCGAGATACCGTCCTTTGCCGATGCTTTTTTTGAGACGGTCTCGGGCTTTACGACGACAGGCTCGACAATTCTGACCGACGTCGAGGCGCTGAGCCACGGCACGCTGTTCTGGCGCAGCTTTTCCCACTGGATCGGCGGCATGGGCGTGCTGGTCTTTGCCATGGCCGTGCTGCCCATGACCGATGGCCGTGCCATGCACCTGATGCGCGCCGAGGTCCCCGGCCCGACCTGCGGAAAAATTTCCAGCAAGCTGAGCGACAGCGCAAAGATTTTGTATGCCATTTATCTGGTCATGACCGTCATCGAGACGATTCTGCTCTGCGCGGGCGGTATGTCGCTGTTTGACGCGCTCATTCATGCGTTCGGCACGGCGGGCACGGGCGGCTTCAGCAACAAAGCGCTGAGCGTCGGCGCGTACAACAGCCCGTATTTTGAGATCGTCATCGGTGTGTTCATGCTGCTGTTCGGCATTAACTTTAACCTGTATTATTTCCTGCTGCTGCGTCATTTCCGTGCGGCGTTCGCCTCCGAGGAGATGCACGTCTACTTAGGCATCGTCGCATTCTCGACGCTGACGATCACGGCGAACATCGCGGGTATGTACGACAGTGTCGGCACGGCGCTGCGCACGGCGTTCTTCCAGGTGTCGTCCATCGTCACGACCACCGGCTACGCCACGGCGGACTTCAACCTCTGGCCGACCTACTCCCGCATCGTGATCGTGATCCTGACGTTTGTGGGCGCATGCGCGGGCTCGACGGCGGGCGGCTTGAAAGTATCGCGCGTCATCATCCTTTTCAAGGCGGCACGGCAGGACCTGAACAAGATGCTGCACAGCCATGCCGTGACGACGGTCCGCTTTGAGGGCAAGCCGCTGGACGAAAAGACGCTGCGCGGTGTGCACAACTATTTCAACATTTATATGCTGCTGCTGACGCTGTCGGTGCTGCTGCTCTCGCTGGACGGGTTCGATCTGGTGACGACGTTTACATCCGTCGCGACCTGCCTGAACAACGTCGGTCCCGGCCTTGAGATGGTCGGCCCGATGGGCAGCTTTGCGGATTTCTCCGCTCCGGCCAAGCTGCTGCTGGCCTTTGACATGCTGGCGGGCCGTCTGGAGCTCTACCCGATGCTGGCCCTTTTTGCCCCGCGCCTCTGGCGCAAGCGCATCAACGCGATGCACGAGGCAAGAGCGAAGTAAGGGGCGGGTGTTCTTTCTTTACAAAGAAAGAACCAAAGAAATTCCAAACCAATACAATCATAGAACCGGGCAGCTGCCATCTTTACGGAAGCTGCCC
>OGDE01002213.1_pt1 | contig 10206 bp, 6 predicted proteins | sample 1570321 | NCBI WGS metagenome assembly OGDE01 (sample SAMEA2581976, study PRJEB24529) | metagenome | biome: Human gut stool | place: China | collected 2011 | reverse complement strand
TGGGAGTGCAACGCACGGAACAATCCGTAGGCATCATAGTTGGGGACTTTTGACATACACAGGATAACTTGATCCTCCTTCCTTCTGTTATGCTGTGCTTCAGACAGTGTCAAATCTGCCTTTTTGTTAACATGCCCTTGTAATTATATATTTTATACAAGTTTTTTGTGGGTTTCCATGTAATATTATACGTTTTGCTTGCATTTTTTTATGATATCCACATTTTCTACTGAAATGCCTGGTTTTTTACACAAACAGGCTTCCGATGAATCATCCTGTATTGATTTTTTGTATATTTCAGGACTCCCTGACAGCAAAAAACGACAGAGGAATTACTTCCTCTGCCGCCTTTATTCTTTATTCTTCTTGTATACAGAATTTTTTAGAATCCTGCAACTTTCTCTGCTGCATACTCAAGGATCAGAGCTGCATCGCCTGTGTCTGCAACACCGTCACCGTTTACATCTGCTGCCGCCGCTGCATCTGCATCCAGTTCTGTCAGTTCTGCACTTGCTGCCAGAAGTGCGGTACTGTCGGCTGTTGTCACTGCACCATCGTTGTCTACGTCACCTAACAGTCTTGCTTCTGCAAGTTTCAGTGTCAGTGTACGAACTGCTGAGTTTACTTCATTCTGAACTGCATCATCGTTATCATAAACTGCCTGTGCATCTGCTTTTACATCTGCAAGTCCTTCGATGGTTGCTGCTACATAAGCATCGCTATCTTCCAGAACAGCTGCTGCTTTTTCAAGCATTGCTTTCAGAGCCGCTTTGTTGCCTTTCTTTTCCAGAGAGATCACTGCATCGATCAGATCGCTGTAAGCTTTGTTTACTTCTTCAGCGGTTCTGTTCTTGTTTGCTACAACAGCTTCTGCTGCTTTGATTACTTCATCCAGTTTTGCAAGAGAATTGCTTGTGTAATTTCCATCCTGAAGTTTCTTTGCAGATTTGATCAGGCTTTCCAGTGAGGAAAGATCTGCATTTTTCACTGCTTTGCTCAGCTCGTTCAGGATTGCATTTGCTGCTGCACTTACGGTTTCCTGATCTGCATCTTCGTTTGCAAGAACGGCTTTACCGTTTGCTACTGCTTCTTCCAGATTTCCAAGGCTGCTGTATTTGTCTGCACGTACCAGCACTTTTTCAGCTTCTTTTATGGAGATTTCCAGATGTGTTTTCTCAACACCCTGTTCCAGGCTGTCCATTGCTGCCAGAAGGTCTGTCATTGCGTTTGTTGTCTCAATAACGGTTGCATCTGCTTTTGCTGCTACTGCTTTTGCTGCATTCAGAGCTTCTTCTACTGCTGCCCAGCTTGCTTTTGTATAATCAGAAGCATTCAGGTCTTCTACCATAGCGATCACTTTGTTTAAGGATTCAACGTTTGCAGAAGCTTTCTGTACGCTGTCTTTTGTTACGGTCTGATATGCTTTCAGGTTGCCAAGTGCTGTGCTGTAGTCTTTTACTTCTACACCATAACGTCTCTGCATCATGTTGGAGTTCATGATGATGTTCAGGTTGTTGATCGCACTCTTCTGTACATCGCCGAGGCAGATGATGTTGTTGTCTACATATTCACCTTTGTAAGTCAGAGTCTTGCCATCGTTGCTTACGGTTACAACATCGGTTGTTGCCGGTACGCTGAATGTTCCAGGATTGAACCATCCCTGACGATAGTTCAGATAGATTTCTTCACCGTTTACAAGGATTCTTCCGTCATCTGCAACGGTTGCTGTATAGCCTTCACCAAGTGATGTCGTTACCGTGTTTGTTCCAGCGGCAGACGGTGTAAATTCATTCCATTTTGCAGAATATACTTTAACAAATCCGTACATCAGCTGAACATCGACTGCTACCTGTCCTCTTTCATCGAATACCGGTGCTGCATCCTGCATACCGTTTACAATATTCTGTGCTCTCTCTGCTCCACCCGGCATGATCATGTCATTTCCTGCATGCATGGACTTCATCGGAGTGGAGGAACCGCCGTTCCAGTCAGTCATGATCAGACCGTCAAATCCCCATTCACCGCGGGCGATGTTGGTACACAGATCGTAAGAATCTGCAGTCGGTACGCCGTTGATCAGGTTGTAGGATGTCATAATAGACATCGGACGGGATTCTTTTACTGCAATTTCAAAACCTTTCAGGTAAATTTCACGCAGAGTACGTTCGCTTACGATCGTGTCAACTGCATTACGGTTACTTTCCTGGTTATTTGCTGCGAAATGCTTCAGGCATGCACCAACACCCGGTGTTTCCTGAACGCCCAGTGTGCAAGCTGCTGCCATAACACCGGATACAACCGGATCTTCTGAATAGTACTCAAAGTTTCTTCCGCAGAGCGGATCACGGTGAATATTCTGAGAAGGTCCGAGCAGAAGTGTGATGTTCATTTCATCAACTTCTTTACCAAATGCAACACCGATACGTTTTACAAGGTCGGTATCCCAGGTCTGAGCCTGTACATAACTTACCGGCCATGCGGTACAATACTGGTACAGTGTCTGTTTTTCATCGCTTCCTTCAATGGTCGCATCAAATTTCTGTGCTACTCGTACACCTCCAGGGCCGTCTGCAAGAACGATGCCCGGAATGCCATACTGATCGTAAACGGTTGTCTCACCTGCTGCACCTTTTACCGTAGAAGAGTTGCTTCCAACGATCGGAGAATTTTCATTGGCAACGCCCCATCCGCTTCCGCAGTTCAGAGCCGCCAGTTCTTCTACACTCATCTGTGCGACAAATTCGCCCATCGTAGCTTTTCCTTCAATGACATCTTTTAAAGTAGAATCTTTCTTTTCTACCACTTCTACTTTTTCGTACGGCTGTGTTGCTTCATAAGCAGCATCTGTTGTGTAAGTGGTTACTTCTTCATTTTCATATGCAGATGCATGGTCTTCTCTCTTGATTTCAGAAGCATCAACTTTGATAACCGGAGCTGCTTCTTTTTCTGCTTCCTCTGTTGGATAACTGTAGCCCTCTTCCGGTTTGCTCCATTCTACCAGATCTTCGCCGTCCGGAACTTCCATCTGGTTGGAAAGCTGTTCAGTCAGTGTGGTGTCATCCACTTCAATGGTTGCCTCAACACTGGTATTTCTGGAAGAATCACCGACACGCACATAGTATTTTCCTTTATCCAGAATATAAGCTGCCTGGTCTTCATTATAATATGCCATGTCTTTTGTATCATAAGAAATCGTCAGAATCTGCGATTCGCCCGGTGCAAGTTCATCCGTTTTTGCAAATCCGCCAAGTTCCTGATATTCTTTCTCTGCCTCTGCAGAATCCGGTGCGGAATAATAAACCTGTACGATTTCTTTTCCGCTGTAAGTGCTGCCGGTATTGGTAACTTTTACTTTTACGGTAACTTTATCGGCATCTGCTGTCACAGACTGTGTCTCAATTTTGAAATCTGTGTAGGAAAGTCCATAACCAAACTCGTATTTCGGTTTGATATTAAAGGTATCAAAATAGCGGTAGCCGACATAAATACCTTCGTTATAAACTTCTTTCTTGATGTTTCCGTCTGCATTTGCAAAGGTATCCGAAGCCGGATAGTCACTGTAGTTTTCTGCCCAGGTATCTGCCAGTTTTCCGGATGGGGTCACGGCTCCGGTCAGAACATCCAGAAGTGCGTTGCCGCCTTCCTGACCTGCCTGTCCCATCAGAAGCATTGCATCCAGTCCGTTGATCTCGTTATAGAATTTTGTATCCATAATACCGCCAACATTCAGAACAACGATGGTCTTTTTAAAGGACGCTGCCACACGCTCCAGATTTTCACGTTCGAGATCCGTCAGATAATAATCACCAATATCATAAGATTCTCCGTTGTAAGTTCCCTTCGTCCCTTTCAGTGTACGGTCGGTACCTTCACCGGCATTTCGGCTGATGACATAGATTGCCGTATCGGAATCTGCGGAAGCATCTGCCAGCTCTTCATCACTGATCTCCATCTCAGGGAATTTGAAGCAGTTCATCGTACTGTTTCCTTCAATTTTGTGCTGTGCATCATAAGCATCTGCGTATGCATCGAGCATATCAGAGTTTACGATATCATAGCCGGCTTTTTTAAAGGTATTATAAATGTGGATATTATAACGTTCATTCAGATCTACATCCCAGGAACCACCTCCGGAAAGTCCTCCGTTGAACGGGTCACCGGAACCAAATCCGCCTTTGATGGTACGAACCGCACCGCTTCCGAACAGTGCCAGTTTTTTTGTCTTCAAAGGAAGTGTATGGTTTTCATTTTCCAGCAGAACCATACCCTGTCCGGCTGCCTCTCTTGCCAGTGCCGCATTGTCAATCTCCCGCTGTGTGATCTCATCACTTGTACTGGCTGCCAATGCAGAAGAACACGGTGCTGCGACCATACTCACTGCCAGTGCCGCTGCCATGGCACTTCTGATTTTTCTGTTACGTTTTTTCATTCTTTGCTCCTCCTTTTGCCCGTTTATACGTTTTGCTCTATGATTATAAATTTTACACAATTTTCTTTTGATTTTCCATGTAAAATTATACGTTTTTCTTGTAAATTTTTATTATCTATCAGAATATACAGTCAGATTAATCAAAAACAGCAGAGGTTTTTATCTCCTCTGCTGCTCTTTTTGAAAAAAAATTACGGTTTAAAATTCCCGCTCGCCCATTTCTTCCAGAAATGCCAGATAGCCTTTAAATGCTTCATAGATATCTGCTTTGCTTGTCACTTCGAACGGTGCGTGCATGTTCTGCACTGCCACGCCGCAGTCAATGACCTCCATTCCGTAGTTTGCCAGGATATAAGCGATCGTTCCGCCTCCGCCCTCATCAACTTTTCCAAGCTCGGCTGTCTGGAAAGCCGCCTCATTTTCATCAAGGATCTTGCGGATTCTTGCGATGTATTCTGCATTTGCATCGTTGGAACCGGATTTTCCTCTGGAACCGGTAAATTTATTGAAGGTCAGTCCTTTGCCGAAAAAGGCACTGTTTTTCTTTTCCATGACGGCCGGATAATTCGGATCGTAAGCTGCACTGACATCGGAAGATAACATTCTGGAACTCTGAAGTGCTCTGCGTACTTTCAGTTCGCTGTAATCTCCGGCTGCATCCATAATCTCTGCCACTGCATTTTCAAAAAATCTGGAGTGCATACCGGTCGCACCGACGCTGCCGATCTCTTCTTTATCCACCAGCAGGCATACGCAGGTGTACTGCGGTTTGTCAAGCTCAAACATTGCCCGGTAAGATGGGTAGGCACACACTCTGTCATCCTGACCATAGCCCATGATCATACTCTCATCCAGTCCATAATTTCTTGCATTTCCGGCCGGAACAGCTTCCAGTTCTGCAGAAATAAAATCGGTTTCTTCTATATTATATTTCTCTTTTAACAGCTGAAGGATCTGCCTTTTGACCGGCTCTTTTTCTTCGCCGGAAAGCGGTATACTGCCGACTAAGATATTAAGGTCTTCGCCTTCTACCACTTCATTGCCACGTTTTTCCATCTGTTTTTTGCCAAGATGCGGAAGCAGATCGGAAATGCCGATAACCGGATCGGATGGATCTTCACCCAGTGCAATCTCCACGCTTGTTCCGTCTTTTTTTGCCACAACACCGTGCAGTGCCAGCGGCATCGCAACCCACTGATATTTTTTGATTCCGCCGTAGTAGTGTGTTTCCAGCATCGCCAGACCATCGCTCTCATAAAGCGGATTCTGCTTCAGGTCCAGTCTCGGAGAATCAATGTGAGCTCCTAAAATATTCATGCCCTTTTCCATAGGTTCTTTTCCGATATGGAACAGTGCCAGTGTTTTTCCCATGATGGAAACATAAACTTTATCGCCGGCCTGCAGTTTTTCGCCGGATCTGCGAACTTCTTTCAGACTCCTGTAACCTTTTGCTTCTGCTTCTTTTAAAATCTCTTTTACACATTCTCTCTCTGTCTTGCATTTTGAGAGAAACGTTCTGTATTCTTCACAGAAATCATATACTTTCTTTTTGTCTTCTTCCGTATAAGATTCCCAGACTGTTTTCTCATTCATTGATTTTACCTCCTACATTTCCCGTCCTTTTTTGACGCATGCTTTCATTGCTTCGATCACAGCACTTCGCATGCCCTTTTCTTCCAGAACACGCACTGCCTCAATCGTTGTGCCGCCCGGTGAGCATACCATGTCTTTAAGTTCACCGGGATGTTTGCCTGTCTCCAGCACCATCTTTGCACTGCCAAGGACTGCCTGTGCTGCGAAACGATATGCCTGTGCACGCGGCATACCATCCGCAACGGCCGCATCTGCCATCGCTTCAATAAACATAAATACATATGCCGGTGAACTTCCGCTGACGGAAACAACCACATCGATCAGACGCTCCGGAAGCATTTCTGCTTTTCCACAGCTCTCAAGGATTTTCAGCACATCCTGCATCTCTGCGTCTGACACTTCTTCGTTGCAGCACACGCCGGTCATGCCTTCCCCGACCAGGGCCGGTGTATTCGGCATGCATCTTACCAGCTTTACTTTTTTGCCAAACTGCTCTTCCAGCCATGCCAGTGTTTTTCCAGGTGCAATGGAAATGATAATTTTCTTTTCATCCACTGCATCTTTAATCTCATGGATCACTTCTTCATAAAAAATCGGTTTTACTGCGAGCACCAGCACATCCGCACTTTTCGCTGCTTCTATATTATCTGCTGTTACCTGAATTCCATAAGTATTTCTGGCATTTTCTCTGCTCGCCTCACTCTTTGCCGTCGCGATCACATCTTCTTTTGCACAGATCTCATTTTTTAAAATGCCGCCAAGCATGGCTTTCGCCATATTTCCGCAGCCGATAAATCCAAGTTTCATCGCTTTTCGCCTCCTGTAAATCCAGAACTTCTGTTTCTGATAATGCCAAGTTGTACAAGTTACTTTGTTAGATAAAGTAATTTTCAGCTATCATGCCAGAGACAGATTTTTCCGTTTCTGACATCACATATATACTTTAGCAAATCAAAGTACCATGGTCAAGCCTCACCTGTGTTCGACTTAAAGCAGAACTTGCTTGATTTTCTCATCTTGAGTCGCTATACTAAGAATGCCGGGTTTATCGATACCCGTTACCTAATTTACAAAGGAGCAATTTTCATGCAAAAAGACGCTGCTTATATGAAACTGATCGAGGAAATCTCACTGAACGCCTGGCCGTCCCACAAGATTGAGCTTTATGACGGCTGGCTGATCCGGTTTTCTCATAATTATACTTACCGTACCAACAGTGTGGAACAGGTTGGTGACTCCTTGATTCCGATTGAGGAGAAAATTGCTTACTGCGAGGCTCAGTACCGCAATTACCACACACCGTCTAATTTCAAGATCAATCCGCTTCTGGATTCGTCTTTTGATAAACTTCTGGAAGAAAAAGGTTATGAGATCCGCCATACCACCGAGGTTATGACGATGCCGATGACAAATTTTCATCCTTATCCGGCAGAATCCGTAGAATATGAATATTATGGAAGGAATTCAAATCTGCCTTCTTCTGTTTTTTATCCGGGACATATCGCTGTCCAGCTCCGCGACCGGATCACGGACGAGTGGATTGAGTCGCTGTTTCGTCTGAACGGCACGACCAGACCGACGCTTCGCCGCATTGTACCATCGATGTTCAAAGCGATCCCGAAAGAGACGATCGTTGCCTGTATTGAAATCGAAGGCCGCATGGTTGCCTCAGGTCTTGGTATTCTCGACCGCGGACACATCGGACTGTATGCGATCTATGTCGATGCAAGCTGCCGCAGAAAGCATTTCGCACGTGCGATCTGCAGTTCGATTCTGACCGAGGCTCAGAAAAAAGGTGCGACACACGCTTACCTTCAGGTTGTAAAAGGAAATACTGCCGCTAAAAATCTGTATACATCACTGGGATTTGAGGATTTTTATACCTACTGGTTCCGTTCCAAAGAGGTCTGAAGAAGAATCAAAAAATAAACAAACACACGAAAGGACATTATTATGTGGATTGCTGAAAACTGGAAAGATTACGAAGTGCTTGACACTTCCAAGGGAGAAAAACTGGAACGCTGGGGAGATTATACTCTGGTTCGTCCGGACCCGCAGGTTATCTGGGATACTCCGAAAACACTGAGAGGCTGGAAACGCCCGAATGCACACTATCATCGCAGCAAACGCGGCGGCGGTGAGTGGGAATTTTTTGATCTCCCGGAACAGTGGAGTATCCACTATCAGAAACTGGGGCTGACCTTTCAGTTAAAACCTTTCAGTTTCAAACATACCGGTCTGTTCCCGGAACAGGCTACTAACTGGGACTGGTTCTCTGAAAAGATCAAAAAAGCCGGACGCCCGATCAAGGTTCTGAACCTCTTTGCCTACACTGGTGGAGCTACCCTGGCCGCTGCCGCTGCCGGAGCAAGCGTTACACACGTAGATGCCTCCAAAGGAATGGTTACCTGGGCAAAAGAAAATGCACGTTCTTCCGGACTTGGAGATGCACCGATCCGCTGGATCGTCGATGACTGTGTAAAATTCGTAGAGCGTGAAATCCGCCGCGGCAATCATTACGACGCCATCATCATGGACCCGCCTTCTTACGGTCGCGGACCAAAAGGGGAAATCTGGAAAATAGAAGAAGCGATTCATCCGCTCATCAAGCTCTGTGCAAAGCTTTTAAGCGACAAACCGCTTTTCTTTCTTGTAAATTCCTATACAACCGGACTGGCTCCTGCCGTCCTCACCTACATGCTGGCAACCGAACTTGCCGCTTTTCACGGACATGTAGATTCCCAGGAAGTCGGACTTCCTGTTTCCGGCAATGGACTGGTGCTGCCTTGCGGAGCATCCGGACGCTGGGAAATCTGAGAAATCTGATATTCAAGGATATCTCCGGCATTTTGCTGCGAGGTACACATCATGTATCGCATGATATATTCTTCTGTGTACCTCTACAATCTGCCGGAGATTATAATTGCATTTCTGGCATTATTGCAACATTTTACATAGCTCATTCTTAATCTAAATTGCATCCAGTGCCTGTGCAATGTCTGCAATCAGATCATTTTTATCTTCCAGTCCGCAGGAAATACGGATCAATCCCGCCGGAATACCGGCTGTAATCAGCTGCTCATCTGTCATCTGACGGTGCGTGGAAGTTGCCGGATTCAGGCAGCAGGTTCTTGCATCTGCTACGTGTGTCTCAATCGCTGCCAGCTTCAGGTTTTTCATAAATTTCTCTGCTGCTTCTCTTCCGCCTTTCAGTTCAAATGAAACAACGCCGCATCCGCCGTTTGGCAGATATTTTTTTGCGATTTCATAGTACTTGTTAGATGGAAGTGTCGGATAGTTGACAAATTCTACTTTATCATGCTTTTCCAGAAATTCTGCAACTGCCTGTCCATTTTCCACATGTCTTGGCATACGCACATGAAGTGATTCAAGACCGAGATTTAATATAAATGCACTCTGCGGTGACTGAATACAGCCTAAATCTCTCATAAGCTGTGCCGTACATTTCGTAATAAATGCACCTTCTTTTCCAAATTTCTCGGCATATGTGATTCCATGATATGACTCATCAGGTGTGCAAAGCCCCGGATATTTATCTGCGTGTGCCATCCAGTCAAATTTACCGCTGTCTACGATAGCACCTCCGACTGCCGCACCATGACCGTCCATATATTTTGTTGTGGAATGTGTCACTATGTCTGCTCCCCATTCGATAGGTCTTAAATTAACCGGAGTCGGAAAGGTATTATCAACGATAAGAGGTACTCCATGCTCGTGTGCAGCTTTTGCAAATTTCTCAATATCAAGCACTGTAAGTGCCGGATTTGCTATCGACTCTCCAAATACAACCCGTGTATTTTCCTTAAATGCGGCATTAAGCTCCTCATCGGTACAGTCCGGGTCAACAAATGTAACATCTATTCCCATTTTTTTCATCGTAACCGCAAGCAGATTAAATGTTCCGCCATATATAGAAGATGATGAAACAATATGACTTCCTGCTTCACATATATTAAACATCGCAAAGAAGTTTGCTGCCTGACCTGACGAAGTGAGCATACCTGCCGTGCCGCCCTCAAGTTTTGCTATCTTTGCTGCAACAAGGTCATTTGTAGGATTTTGAAGCCTTGAATAAAAATATCCCTCCGCTTCAAGGTCAAACAACTTCCCCATATCTTCACTTGTATCATACTTAAATGTAGTTGACTGAATAATAGGAATCT
>OGDE01002200.1_pt1 | contig 10260 bp, 9 predicted proteins | sample 1570321 | NCBI WGS metagenome assembly OGDE01 (sample SAMEA2581976, study PRJEB24529) | metagenome | biome: Human gut stool | place: China | collected 2011 | reverse complement strand
AGGCGCTGTCAGTGGTGACGGTTGCAAAGGTTCAGCTTTTGCGCCGTCAAGCGCACTAAAAACCCCCTGTGAAAATCACAGGGGGTTTTTTTGTGCGGGTAGAGACCTTGAATCTGGATTCAAGGTCTCCGCTCCGCTTCGGTCGGTGCATTACCATCGTCCACCGGACGATGTGCACCCTGTTATCCGCACTTGATAAATCCGTAAACTGCACAGATTGTTTTTGTATAGGTATAAATCTTGAATCTGGTTTCTAGGTCTCCGCTCCAGTCGGTGCATAGCACCATGTTATCCGACCTTGATAAATCCGTAAACTGCACACTTGTTAAGACTATAAAAGAATTTAAAGGTATGAAGGCAAACGATGTTGTAAAATATATTGAGGGTGAACCATATGTTAGCATAGTCCCTGTTGAACCCGGCAGTACCAATGCAATTTTTAATGATAACTCTAAAATAGCCGGACTTAACACTGAAAACTTTGAAATCAATGAGGGCTTGATAAGATTTGACATAATCTTTTATGTTCGAGTGCCATCAAAGTCAGGTAATAACTCAAATAATGAAAATGAATTATCTCAGGTAATTATAAATATTGAAGCACAAAAAGATGAACCAAAGAAATATCAAATCATAAACAGAGCTGTTTTTTATATAAGCCGGCTTGTATCATCCCAAAAACAAAGAGATTTTATAAACATGAACTATGATGATATTAAAAAGGTTTATTCGATTTGGGTATGTATGGGCATGATAATACCTATGAAATGCATCGTTTACTTGCCGCTCTCTTTACGAACACATTGAACGCAAAGCAAAAAATTGATATAATAAATAAAGAATATGACATACCTGTTGAAAGCGATATTGAGGAAGGAGTGAGCATTATGTGTAATTTAAGTCAGGGTATCGAGGAAAAAGCACTTGAAAAGGGCAGATCCGCTGGCATTGCTCAGGGTAAGACTTCTGCTCAGATTGATATCATCTTAAATATGTATAATAATAACTTCACAATAGAGCAGATAGCATTAGCCACACAGTATGATGTTGATAAAATAAAGGAAATCATTCAGAAAAATTAGATTTGTTGTCATTTTTAGAAATCTTAATAAAAAGAGACCATCCTGCCATTTTTACATTCTGACGAGATTGTCTCTTTTATTATAATAATACCTTACTTTTATATTCATCACAAAATTATAGCTGACACACTATTCTATTTATCCTCAAGATAATCATTCCCCCAATTACACATAGCATCAAGTATTGGCGAAAGTGTTTTCCCAAAATCAGTTAATGAGTATTCCGTCTTAGGTGGGACAACAGGATAAACTTTTCTATGCATCAATCCTGACAGACCATATGATGTTAGAAGCAATCGAGCTCGGTCTTGGCAGTGTATGGATATGTTATTTCAAACCTGATGTAATAAAAGAAGAATTTAATTTACCGGATAATCTTGAACCTGTAAATATTCTCGCAATTGGATATTCAGATGAAAAACCGGCTTCTTTAACGCGTCATGAAGAAACCCGTATGCCTTTATCTGATTTGATTTATTATTGCAAATAATAATATTATTGTAAATAATAATATTATTGAAGAACAATTCTTAGTTAAAAGTCCCCTGCTTTTATTACTCTACGCAATAAAAGCAGGGGACTTCCATAATAGTGTTTTTTATGACAACAATTCAGCTATCTTTACATTTTTTCTACGCCAAGCATTACTTTCTCGCCATTTATATTCCACTCTTTTGTGAATCCAACAGCTCCGTCATACTTAGTTTCATTCGCAAGCACCTCTGACTTAATCTGCTCTTCGTTTTTCTTTACGATGTCTGCTATCTTTTCATTGTCCTGCATTGATACACATATATGATCCATTACCTCAAAGCCTGCGTCTTTACGCATTGTCTGAATCTTGCTTATAACTTCACGAACAAATCCTTCTTCGATAAGCTCCGGTGTAAGGTTTGTATCAAGTACGACTGTTATTCCGCGATCTGTATCTGAAATATATCCTTCCATCTGTGCTGCTTCGATGAGAAGGTCATCTTTTTCGAGAACTTCCTCGTTTCCATCAACTGTGATAGTAAGGTTTCCTTTTTCGTTAAGCTCTGCCATTGCTTTCTGACCGTCAAGTCCTGCAAGAATCTCTTTTACAGCATTTATCTGTTTTCCAAATCTGCGTCCGAGTGTCTTAAGCTGTGGCTTAAAGCTGTATGTCGTAAGCTCGCTTACATCCTGTGTAAGTACGGCTTCTTTAACATTAAGCTCATCCTTGATAATGTCCATATAAAACTCTGAGAGTTCTGCATCAGCCTTGACATACATCTTTCCGATTGGCTGACGGTTCTTGATATTTGCAGTATTACGGCACGCACGACCAATCACAACAGCTTCAAGTACAGTTTCCATGTCTTCTTCAAGCTTCTTGTCGATATGAGCTTCATTTACCTCAGGGAAGTCACAAAGGTGTACACTTTCAGGGGCATCTTTATCAAGAGTGCATACAAGGTTTCTGTAAATATCCTCTGTCATAAACGGAATCATAGGTGCTGCTGCCTTTGAGATTGTTACAAGTGCAGTATAGAGCGTCATGTAAGCATTTATTTTATCCTGCTCCATTCCCTTTGCCCAAAATCTTTCACGGCAGCGTCTTACATACCAGTTACTCATCTCATCAACAAAGCTCTGAAGTGCTTTTGCTGTCTCAGGAATACGATATGCTGCAAGGTTTTCATCAACTTCCTTAACAGTGCTGTTAAGTCTTGATAAGAGCCACTTATCCATTACCGAAAGTTTGTCATATTCAAGTGTATATTTTGTTGCGTCAAATTCATCAATGTTTGCATAAAGTACAAAGAATGCATATGTGTTCCATAATGTACCCATGAATTTACGCTGTCCCTCCTGAACTGCCTTGCCATGGAAACGGTTTGGAAGCCACGGAGCACTGTTTATATAGAAGTACCAGCGGATTGCGTCAGCACCGTATTTATCAAGTGCATCAAATGGATCTACCGCATTTCCTTTTGACTTACTCATCTTCTGCCCATTCTCGTCCTGAACATGACCGAGCACAATAACATTCTCATAAGGAGCTTTGTTAAACAAAAGTGTTGACTCTGCCATAAGTGAGTAAAACCATCCTCTTGTCTGGTCTACTGCTTCAGAGATAAACTGTGCAGGGAACTGAGCCTCAAATAAATCTTTATTTTCAAACGGATAATGATGCTGTGCAAATGGCATTGCTCCTGAATCAAACCAGCAGTCGATAACCTCAGGTACTCTCTTCATTGTCTTACCACAGTCAGGGCATTTAAATGTCACTGCATCAATATAAGGTCTGTGAAGTTCAACCTTTGAATCGTCAGGATTTCCACTGCGCTCTGCGAGTTCCGCACGGCTTCCGATAGATTCCTGGTGACCGCATCCCTCACACTCCCAGATATTGAGTGGTGTTCCCCAATAACGGTTACGGGAAATACCCCAGTCCTGAATATTTTCAAGCCAGTTTCCGAAACGGCCTTTTCCGATTGAATCAGGAATCCAGTTTACAGTGTTGTTGTTGCGTACAAGGTCATCTCTTACCTCTGTCATCTTGATGAACCATGACTCTCTTGCATAATAGATAAGCGGTGTATCGCATCTCCAGCAGTGAGGATAATCATGTTCAAACTTAGGTGCTGCAAAAAGCTGTTTCTTTGCATCGAGGTCTTTTAATACCTCAGGGTCAGCTTTCTTTACGAAAAGACCTGCAAACGGTGTCTCCTCTGTCATCTCACCTTTTCCGTTTACGAACTGTACAAATGGAAGGTCATAGTTGCGTCCTACATTTGCATCATCCTCACCAAATGCAGGTGCGATATGAACGATACCAGTACCGTCTGACATAGTTACATATGTGTCACAGGTAACGAAAAATCCCTTTTTGTGCTGCTTGTCTGCACACTCTTTTGCACAAGCGTAAAGCGGCTCATACTCTTTATGCTCAAGTTCTTTACCTGCAAATGTCTCAAGAACTTCGTATGCTTTTACACCGTTCTCCTCGTCAGCGAGCTTACCGAGTACATCGTCAAGAAGTGCCTGTGCCATATAATATGTGTAACCATCTGCTGCCTTTACCTTACAATACGTCTCATCAGGGTTTACACAGAGGGCAACATTTGATGGAAGCGTCCACGGTGTTGTTGTCCATGCAAGGAAATACGCATCTTCATCTTTAACCTTAAAACGGACTACTGCTGAACGCTCTTTTACAAGCTTGTAACCCTGTGCAACTTCCTGTGATGAAAGAGGTGTTCCACAACGAGGACAATAAGGAACTATCTTAAATCCTTTATATAAAAGTTTCTTGTTCCAGATTTCTTTTAATGCCCACCACTCTGACTCAATAAAGTTGTCATCGTATGTTACATATGGGTTATCCATATCAGCCCAGAAACCTACCGTACCTGAGAAATCTTCCCACATACCTTTATATTTCCAAACTGATTCTTTACATTTCTTGATGAATGGCTCCATACCATACTCTTCAATCTGCTCTTTGCCATCAAGACCAAGCATCTTTTCAACTTCAAGTTCTACTGGAAGACCATGTGTATCCCATCCTGCTTTACGCGGAACCATGTATCCTTTCATAGTCTTATATCTTGGAATCATATCTTTAATAACACGCGTAAGCACATGACCGATATGAGGTTTTCCGTTTGCTGTAGGAGGTCCGTCATAAAATGTATAAGTAGGGCATCCCTCTCTTGCTTTCATTGATTTTTCAAAAATCTGCTGGTTACGCCAGAATTTGCCGACATTTTTCTCTCTGTCAACGAAATTTAAGTCGCTTGAAACTTTTTCGTACATAATCATTTTCCTTTCTTAAATAAAGTCAAGTGGATATTTGCAATCCACTTTGCTGCTTTCCTTAATAATGTTAAAATAAAAAAGCTCCCATCCCCAAACAGGATGAAAGCGTAAACTATCATTAACCACCTATTCTGATGCACATTGTCTGTTCCAAATCCACTGCTGTTCACACATATAATATAACAACAGCACAAATCCTATACAGACAGAATACATGACCCATATAACGGTAGGAACCGGCTCAGTGTACTCAAATATTTTCCACCTGCAACTCAGGAGTGATATTCCCATTTTGTCAGATACCCGGTTCGCACCATCCCGGACTCACTGTACTCTTTCCCAAAAAGGTACTGTCTCCGTCTCAGTCTTTAACATATGTGTTCATTTTATATTGCATCTTAAAAAAAGTCAAGTAGTTGTGTTCTCCACATATATTGCATCGCAAAAATGTCAGGCATTTATGTTATCTAATCACATTCAAATTTCTCATAAACTGATGTAAAGTCATTTTCAACGACCGTATGAGGTGCTATCGTAACACTTATATAATCTTTATCATTATTAAGGTCAATGTCTTTACCATTGCTGATAAGTCTGACGATAGGGCGAAGCGGATTTGACGAGTTTGCCACAACTAGTGCTTTCTCGCCATTTGTCATGGTAACTTCTATTCCTTTTGCATAGACCGGAACAGCCTCAAGAAATGCCTCAACTGCCTTTCTGTCAAACAGCACATTACTTCCACCCATAAGATACTCTATCGCCTCTGACAAAGCATACGGCTTTTTGTATGGGCGTTTTGAAGTGAGTGCATCATAAACATCTGCAACATGAATTATCTTTGCATACGGAGGTATCTCATCACCTACAAGTCTGTTAGGATAACCCGTCCCGTCCTCATTTTCATGATGGTGGAGAACACCCTGTTTTGTCCTTGCCGGCATAAGCCAGTTCTGGTCAAGAATATCATACGAATATCTTGCGTGCTCCTGAACCAATCTGTATTCTGCCATCGTAAGTCTCGCCGGCTTATTTATTATAGCAGGGTCTATCTTTGTCTTTCCAATGTCGTGCATAAGTGCCGCAAGACAAAGTTCATATAAGGATTCCTCGTCATAGGACAGATAAATACCTATTATTGTTGATATAACAGCGACATTAACTGAATGTTTGTATGTATAGTTGTCATAAGTTCTAAGATCCTGGATGTCAATGGATATACTTTTATCTTTATCAAGAAGCTGACTGACAATATCTTTTGCTATTGTTTTAAGGTCGTCTATATTTCCGTCTTTTACAGCCTGTGCTCCTCTGTTTCTCAGTTCGACAGATATTACTTCATCTATCTTTATTCCTCTCGATAATTCATCCTCAATATAAACTCCCTGATAACCTCTTATAGAAAGTCTTGTGATATACTCTTTTGTAAGTTTTGTATTAACTGAAAGAAGTATTCTGCCTTCATCATCAAATACCTCTTTTCCTAAAATCATTCCCGGTTTTGTTTTCTCAATGCTTATGTATCTCATTTATCTTTATCATTACCTTTCCTGAATAAAAAACTTACCATATATTTCCACAATACCAAAGGCTATTATATCCACTGTATTCCTTAAAATCAACCACTACTTCCAAATATTTTAATATTATTAAAAAAACAGTCATAATAATTTCACATTTTGCTGTCGAACACTGTCTGTTCATGGTATAAAAATACTTTTTAAGCATATCTACAGTTAAGCGGTTATTCGCATTCTTCTCTGCCGCTTGCGAATAACACTATCACAGCATATCAGAAGATGGCTAAACCCATACTTGATAGCGTTAAATTCCAAGTTTCTTTAAAAATTCCTGTGTTCTCTGGTTTTTAGGTGCATCTATCACCTCTTCAGGAGTTCCCTCCTCTACGATAACTCCTCCATCCATAAATACAACTCTGTCGGAAACCGCTTTTGCAAACTCTATCTCATGGGTGACAACTACCATTGTCATTTTTTCCTCAGCAAGACCTTTCATTACTCTTAAAATTCCCGCTGTTATCTCCGGGTCAAGTGCTGATGTTGGTTCATCAAAAAACAACATCTTAGGTTTTAATGCAAGTGCCCTTGCTATCGCAACTCTCTGCTGCTGTCCTCCGGAAAGTTCACACGGATATGCATTTTCCTTATCTTCAAGACCTACCTTTTTAAGAAGTTCCCTTGCTTCCTTAAACACTTCATCCTTTGCCCTTTTCTGATTGCATATCGGAGCATCTGTTATATTTTTAAGTACGGAATAATGCGGAAAAAGATTAAAATCCTGGCAACAACGGAAGAAATTATGGTGTGATTATATTATTACCTTTTTTTCAGGATATATGGCAATGCCTGTCTGACTTTTTACCACTTCCTCCCCGCAGTAGGATATATCTCCGTCATCTGCCCTTTCAAGGAAAGTCGCACACCTGAGCAATGTTGATTTACCGGAACCTGACGGTCCGATTATTGATACAACTTCTCCCTCTTTCACACTTAAACTTATATCTTTTAAAACCGTTTTTTCATCAAATTTCTTTTTGATGTGATTCATTTCTAATATGTTCATATTTATCCAAACCTTTCACATATTTCTATCTGCTTACAACACTTAAACACCTGTCTTTAACCCATACAACAGCAGTTCTGCCATATTCCTAAACTCCCACCTGCAAACTTTTTCTTCTCTATCTGTAATAGTCAAATTTCTTCTCTATCAGTTCCATTGCATATGCCACGATAAAGTTAAATATATAATAGAACAGACCGGCTACAAAAAGCGGCATAACAGATGCCATACTTGATGACACCTGTTTTGCAACGGTAAACATCTCCGTATAAGCGATTGCAAATGCCAGTGAAGTATCTTTTACAAGCGTGATAACCTCATTTGTAACAGGCGGCATAATCCTCTTTACCATCTGTGGGAATATTATCTTAAAGAATGTCCCTGCCTTGCCATAACCGAGCACCTCTGCCGCTTCTCTCTGACCTACAGATATGCTCTGTATTCCCGAACGGTAAATCTCCGCAAAGTATGCTGCATAGTTAAGTGCAAATCCTATGATAACGGCATAAAAACGATACGAATACGGAAGTTTGATATTAAACAGATAATGCGGTCCGTAAAATACAACAAGAAGCTGGAGCATAAGTGGTGTACCACGCATTATTGATATGTAAATCTTCGCTATCCACTGTATTATCTTTATCCTTGACATTCTCATCGCCGTAAGCGGAAGTCCGAGCGGCATTGAAAATACCAGCGTGAGTAAAAATATAAGAAGTGTTGCACCCATCCCCTCTGAAAGCCGTAATGCAATATTTATAAATCCTTTTTTCTTTGTATTTGAAGAACTCTCAGGTGCAGCCGTTTCATTCGCATTGTCTTTCTGCGGTGCAGGTGTAATCTTTGCTACCTTAGGAACTTTTCCACCGTCAATATATGTCTTATCGTCAAGACTGAGACAGGCACTGTCCTCAAGTTTCCATTTTTTAACTATAGTATCAAATGTTCCATCCTGAAGCATTTCAAGAAGTGTCACCTGAACTTTATCACGGAGTTTTGTATTTCCTTTCTTAAATCCGATACCATACTCCTCCGACGAAAGTCTTTCATCAAGCATCCTATACTTGTCCCCTGAAGCTTCAAGTTTGTACGATGCAACACCTATATCCATACACACCGCATCTACCATGCCGCTTTCAAGATTCATAAATGCAGAATTGTAATCTCCGACTTCCGTTATCTCTTTCATTTCGCCGGCAAGCTTTTTATTCTCATCTGTCGCATCATCTCCCTTAAGAGCTGCAAGTGCTGAAGAGTCCGCCTGCACACATACAATCTTTCCTTTAAGGTCACTTAATTTCTTAATATCGGAATCTTTATTTACAATAACTATCTGTGAATTATCCACATACGGAGTTGTCCATGTGTATAATTTTTCCCTGCCATTCATGGTAAAACCATTCCATATGCAGTCAATATTTCCGACCTTTAACTCAGTATCTTTAGCATCCCAGTCAATCGGCTGTTTAACAAGCTCCCATCCATTTCTCTTTGCCACTTCTGCAGCAAGGTCAAGGTCGAATCCCACATAATCACCGTCATCACTGAGATAACCGTAAGGCGGAAAACTTGCGTCAAATCCCACAACAAATTTCTGCTTAGCGTCTGCTTTTATTCCCTGTCCGAAAATAAACATAACGGCTGCAAAAAACAACATAACCTTAACTATACTGCCGGTCTTAAAAAATCTCTTGTCCATCATTTCCATCCAATCTGTTTTTATTTTTGTTATTGCTAATCATTTGAAAAACTCCCGCTTTTGTCTGGTATCTTTTTCAATATATATTACGCATCTTTCATATCATAGCATAGTTTTAATGTTATGTGAATTTTTTTTCATTATTTATATCGCTATACAAGTAACAGTTCAGCCCAAAAAAGATAAGTCAATAATACATGAGCTTACTCAATGTATTATTGACTTGTTTTTTGTGGCGGAATAGCCTTTCATTTATGAAATGAAGTAAACACAAGCTGCACACTAATGAATAAATTTTATAAAATTGCAGCATTTAAAAAGCAGTCTTTCCACATATGTCCATTGCCTTATAAATAAACATATACCGGGATGACCGCTTTTTATCTCATCAGCACAGCAATTCTGTTTTTATCCTATCGCAATCCTGATTTTTATTTATCCGTATATCTCCTTGTATTTTTCAAATCCTCCGTTAAGACTTACCACCGGATAACCGAGTTTTACAAGATCCCTGGTGGCAACTATACTCTGATTTCCTTTATCACAATAAAGAATAATAAGTCTGATACCCTTTTTATTAAAAATCTCCCTATCCTCATTTGTCACATAACTTCTTGATAAAATTCTTCTTATGTCCTTTTCCAGCAAATCTATATCAATCCAAACTGCCCCCGGAATGTGTTCGGCATCATAATCTTTTTTATCCCGCAAGTCAAAAATCAATACATCGCTCCTGCCAAGATACTCTTTAAGCTGCTTTGACGGAAGGATGCGGATAGAATTTTTAATATTATCGAAGTTCATAATTTTGTGTCTCCATCATATATTTTAAGTATAAATACTAAAGGGTCGGTCGCACGGGGCACTGTTTATACAATATGCAGATAATAAATCTGTCATTAACATCTTCATATCGTATAGATTATACTTATTGCGACAACCTCGTATAATTTATTTTATGAAAAAGCTCTTTCATATGTGTATGATTATAAAAATAAAAAATATATAGTCATACAAATTTAAAATTTTAATATATTTGGTACAAATTTGCTCACACATTAATAATATAAACTATGCAAGTGAATTACTGGGAGGTGACATCATGGGGAA
>OGDE01002197.1_pt1 | contig 10277 bp, 8 predicted proteins | sample 1570321 | NCBI WGS metagenome assembly OGDE01 (sample SAMEA2581976, study PRJEB24529) | metagenome | biome: Human gut stool | place: China | collected 2011 | reverse complement strand
TGCTGGGCTGGAGCCCCAAGGGCGAGTATGCCGAGCAGGAGATCTTCTCCCTGCCCGAGCTGGTCAAGGTCTGGTCTCCGGAGGGCATCTCCAAGTCCCCCGCCATCTTTGACCCCCTCAAGCTGCGTGCCATCAACGCCGAGTATATCCGCCGCCTGTCTCCCGAGGAGTTCCTCGCCAAGGCAGAGCCCTGGATCGACCAGGCCGTGCACACCCCCATTGATAAGAAACTGCTCTGCGCCAACCTCCAGCCCCGCTGCGAGGTGCTGGGCGAGATCCCCGAGCAGCTGGATTTCTTCGACGCTATGCCGGAGTACGATGTGAGCCTGTACGCCAACAAGAAGCAGAAGACCACGCCGGAGTCCGCCAAGGAGGCGCTGGAAGCCCTGCTGCCTGTCCTGAGCGACGAGGCACTGGACTTTACCAACCGGGATGCCGTGTTTGACGCCTGCAAGGCCAAGGCCGAGGAGTTGGGAAAGAAGAACGGCTGGCTGCTCTACCCGCTGGGCATTGCCCTCTCCGGCAAGCAGCGCACCCCCGGCGGCGGCACCGACCTGGCCTGCATGATGGGCCGCGAAAAGACCCTGGAGCGGGTCAAGGCCGCCATCGAGAAGCTGAACGGCTGATATTCTGGCTCATTTGGCAAAACGGTGGCATTTCCCTGTTCTGCCCGAAAAAACGCCCCGCGGGCCTGCTACAGTATATGCAGCAGGCGTGGGAGCCAGAACCAAAATACAAAGAACCAAAAGGTCCCCGCCGGAAAGCGGGGACTTTTTCTATGCAGGAATCCATGCGGGTCATCTCAGGCGGGAATACAGGCAATGCGGCGCGGTTGTGGCATACGCCGCTGCGGACGCGGGCGGCGGTGCGCCCGGCCCTGCGGCAGGGGGCTGCCCTGGCCGTGGGGCTGGCAGGCGGCTGGGCCGTGTTATACGGGGCGCTGCTCCCCTTTGGGCCCGGCTTGGCTTTGGGTCTGGGGGAGGACTGCTTTGCGGCCAGCGCGGCCGGGGCGGCATTGGGGCTGCTGCTCCACGGCTTTGGGGCGCTGAGTTTGCAGAGCATCTGCCTGCTCTGCGGGCTGGGAGCGATCGTGGCGGGCCGCTGGCTCTGGCCGGGGCGCTTTCTCCCGGCGGCAGCGGCGGGCGGGGCCGCGCTGGCATGCAGTGCGTTCTGCCTCTCCCTTGGGGCGGAGGGCGGCGGCGTGGAACTGCTGCTCTTCTGCGGGGCGGATGCCCTGCTGGCCGGGGCCATCGGCTTTGGGCTGCGGCGCTTCCCGCCCGAAAAGCCCGGCGCGGGCACCCTGCTGCCCGCCATGGCCTGTGCCGCGGCTCTGGGCAGTCTGGCGCTCGGCCCGCTGGTGCTGGGGGTGGCCGCCTGCGCGGCGGCTGAATATCTCCTCTGCTGCCAGGGAAAGGGCCGGGCCGCGCTGGCCCTCTGTGCGGCCACGGGGGCGGCGCTCTGCGCTGTGGACCCGGAACTTGCCCCGGCGGCTGCCGGGCTCTCCTGCGCCACGGGGGCGGCAGCCCTGCTGGCCCCGGGCCGGCGGGTGGAAGCGCTGGCCGCCTACGCGGGCGGCTGCGTGACCGGGGCGCTCTGCGTTCAGCCGCCCGGCAACGCCTTTTCCGCCCTGCTCAGTGCGGGGGCCGGGCTGGGGGTGGTCTGTTTTCTGCCCCGGCAATGGCTGACTCCGGCTGGCCCGGAGGAGCCGCCCGGCGAGACCCCGCAGGAGGAGCGGCCCCGGCTCTCGGTGGCGGCCACCCGGCTGGAAGCCGTGGCCGAGAGCCTTTCCTCGCTGGCTGAGACGGTCAACGAGGTATACGACGCGTTCCCCCGCCGCTGCGAGAACTTCCGCTGGGTCATCGACAACACCCACGACACCCTATGCGCCAACTGCGGGCGGCGCGAATCCTGCTGGAAACAGGAGTATGCCGCCACGTTGGAGGGGATGGAGGCCCTCCGCCCCGTTCTGGAACAGCAGGGCCATCTGGAACCAAACGACCTGCCCGGGCAGCTGTCCCGGTGCATCCACCCGGCGGCGCTCTGCGCCACAGCTACCCGCTCCTTTGCACTCTACCGCAGCCGGAAAGAGGCCCATGTCCACGCCGAGGCCCTCCGCACGGCCCTGACCGAGCAGTACAGCGCCGTGGCCGACGCGCTGGGCGTCCTCAGTGAGCAGCTGGGCAGGCCGGGAACCCCGGAACCCTATAAATCCGGGCGGGTGGCGTCGTTTTTTACTTCCCTGGGGGCCCCGCCGCTGGAATGCTCCGTCACGCTGGACGATTTGGGCCGGACCCGGGCGGCAGTGACGCTGCCCCGCACCCGGTTTTCGCCTGCCGAGCTGGCGGCACTGGCGCGGGAGGTGAGCGGGCTCTGCCGCCGGGCCTTTGAGCCGCCGCAGGTGCTTTCCTGCAAGGGGATGACCACCCTGCTCTTCTCGGAAAAGCCTGCCCTCCGGGCTGTGTTCGGGGCAGCTGGGGTAGCGGCCCGGGGGACCATCTCGGGCGATGCGGTCCAGCAGTTCTGCAGCCCGGCGGCGGCCCAGATGATCCTCTGTGACGGCATGGGCACCGGACGCCCCGCTGCCGTGGACGGCAACCTGGCCGCCGAGCTGACAGCCCGCCTGCTCAAAGCGGGCTTTACCGCCGAGCTGGCCGCGCGGCTGGTCAATGTGGCACTGGCCCTCAAAAGCGATGAGGAGAGCGGGGCGACGCTGGACCTCATCAGCGTAGACCTCTACACCGGCACAGCCCGGCTCTTCAAGGCCGGGGCGGCCCCGGGGTTCCTCGTCCACGGGGGCCGGGCCCGGGCCGTGGGAGATGTGAGCCTACCCATGGGCATTCTGGGCGGTGTGAACGGACAGAGCCGGATGGTGCATCTGGCCGCGGGTGATTACGCGGTGCTGGTCTCAGACGGGCTGCTGGTGGACGGCCCCGGCTGGGTGGCCCAACAGCTGGAACTCTCAGCGGCGGCGGGAGACGCGCCGGAGAAAATTGCCAGAACGTTGGTGGAGACCGCCCGGGCCCGGGCTGAGAAAGCAGGCCGGCCCGATGACATCACGGCGGCGGTGCTGCGGCTGGAACCATGTTGAAATATTCATAGAGTGAGGGTATAATGAGTGCATCATCCATCAGGAGGGCGGAAAGCGTGTTGAAGATCACAGTACAGCGGGATGGCACCGGGGACTTTACCACCATCTCGGAGGCAGTGCTGGCGGTGCCCTATGAATGCGAGGCCGAGATTGAGATCGGCCCGGGCATTTACCGGGAAAAGCTGGTCTGCGAAAAACAGAACATCACCCTCCGGGGGGCCGGGGCCGACCAGACCCGCGTCGTGTGGGGAGACGGCGGCAAGCTGCCCCACCCGGACGGCAGGACGACCCATACGTTCCGCAGCTACACCGCGTTTTTCAGCGGCGAAAATCTCACTGTGGAAGACCTGACCATTGAAAACGATGCGGGCCCCGGGGCACAGGTGGGGCAGGCTGTGGCGGCCTATGTGGACAGCGCCCGGGCGGTGTTCCGCCGGGTGAAGCTGCTGGGCAACCAGGATACCCTCTTCTGCGCCCCGCTGCCGGAAAAAGAGCGGGAGAAAGACGGCTTCCTCGGCCCCCGGGGGCTGGCACCCCGCCGGGCCAGTGCCCAGTATTACCACAAATGCGAGATCGCGGGGGACATTGATTTTATCTTTGGCGGGGCGGATGCCCTGTTTGAGCAGTGCACCCTCCGCACGGTGGACAACCACATCCCCCACAGCTATGTCACGGCCCCCTCGGGGAAAGCCGACGGGCTGGGATTTGTCTTCTGGGACTGCGATTTCGTCTCCGACTGCCCGGCGGGCAGCGTCTATCTGGGGCGGCCGTGGCGCCCCGAGGGCAAAACGGCGGTGCTGGACTGCCGTTTGGGAGCCCACATTGCGCCGGAGGGCTTTTCCCCCTGGAACGACCGCGCGGATACGAACCTGGCAGCCTTTGCCGAGGCGGGCAGCAACGGCCCCGGGGCAGTTCCCCGTCCCGGCTGGGTCCATGCCCTGACGGCTTCGCAGGCAGCGGAGCTGCTGGCCCGTGCCCGCTGCCGCTGCCGCCCCTGAACCCCAAAAGCCCAAAAGAATGAGGAAGTAAATTATGAAGAAGCTCCCCAATGCCGTCAAATGGCTCATCATTGTGGCGGTGCTGGCCGCCATGGCTGCCATGACCTTTGCCGTCAACGACCGGGCCTCCCGGGTGGATATGCCCGCCCCGGACAACACGTTCGGCATCTACCACGTCACCAACTAACGAGAAAACCCCTCCCGGTTGCTGTTCGCACAGAAACCGGGAGGGGTTTTTAATTGTCGGAAGAGTCCGTGTCCGTCATGATGAACCAGAACGTGGTGCCTTTGCCCACGGTGCTCTGGACACCAAAGCGGAAACCGTGCTGCTGGAAGATGGCCTTGGTGATGGAAAGGCCCAGGCCGGTGCCCTGCTTGCCCGCGTCGGAGCGGGAGCGGTAGTAGCGGTCAAAGATATAGGGCAGGTCCTCCGCCGAGATGCCGGGGCCATGGTCTTCCACTTCCACCCGGACGCCCTCGGGGCATTGGAATGCCCGCAGGAAGAAAAGCCCGTCCTCCCCGATGTGGTGCATGGCGTTGCCCAGCAGGTTGTGCAGGGCCCGCTGCATCATGTCGGGGTCGGCGTAAACGGGAAGCTCCTCTTCGGGCAGCTCCAGCTTGAGCTCCCAGCCGTTCTGGGCGCAGACGGCGTCGTAACGCTCGCTGACCTCGTCGCAGAGCTGGCCCATGTCGAAGTGGACCTTCTCGCACTTGAGTGCGCCGCTCGTGACCTTGCTCAGCTCCATGACGCTGGAAACAAGGGCCGTCAGGCGGTCGGTCTCGTCCACGATGATGTTCATCTGCTCATCGCGGTGCTTCTTGTCGTCGCCGGTCAGATCGCGCACCGTCTCGGCGTAGCCCTTGATGAGGGTCAGGGGGGTGCGCAGGTCGTGGGAGACATTGGCCAGCAGGTCCCGCTGCATCTGGGAGGCATGTTGGACTTCCTGCGCCATGTGGTTGAAGTCCTGCGCCAGATCGCCCAGTTCGTCGTTCCGCTTGGAGTCCACCTGCACGTTGTAATTGCCCTGGGCCACCTGCCGGGCCGCGCCGGAAAGCTCCCGCAGGGGCTTGGTGAACCACTCGCTGAACAGCCAGGCCGCCGACATGGAGAACGCAAAGATCAGTGCCGCCGCCAGCGGCAGCACGGTGCTCATCACCTGGCCGGCCTCCGCGACATGCATCAGGCTGGTGGTCACCAGCACCGTATAGCTGCCATCGGAGGTCGTTTTGCCCACCATCAGCTGGACAGAGCCGGAGGGCGTGGGCGGGTTGATCTTCCGCACACAGCTGCCCGTCTCCCGGCAGAGCTGCCGCATGGCGCGGGCCGTGCTGTAGGAGAGCATTTCGCCGCCGGTGTCCGTGGGCTTGGTGCGGTGGAGATTGCAGTAGGAAAGGCTTTCGATCTTGAAGATCTGGCGCAGCGTGGTATCCGAGATGTCCACGCAAAAGCTGCTCATGCCGCTGTTCTCGAAGATCTCAGACCCCAGCTCGTTGAAAAACGTGGTGTTGACATGGAGCTGGCTGCCAAAGCCCCAGTAGGAGAGGGTCTCCCCCTCGGCGATGGCCTTGTCCAGCCGCTCCACAATGGCGTCTGCCTGGGCTGTGAGCTGTTTCTGGATATGGGTGGTATAAAGCGGTTCCAGCAGCCGGGTGCTCAGGAACCAGAACAGCAACAGCAGCAGCAGGCAGATGAAGCACAAAAACCACAACAGCTGCCCGCGGATGCCAATGGTGCGCCGTGTTTTGCGTTTGCTCGTATGCCGCATCAGGAGCAACGCCTCCGCTTACCGGGCTGCGTCGGGGTCGAACTTATAGCCGATGCCCCACACAGTTGCAATATAGCCGCGGCACTTGCCCAGGTGGCCCCGCAGCATCTTGACATGGGTGTCCACGGTGCGGTCCTCGCCAAAGTAATCGTAGTTCCACACTTTCTGCAAAATCTTCTCCCGGCTGAGGGCGATGCCCTTGTTGGAGGCCAGGAAGACCAGCAGGTCAAACTCCTTGGGGGTCAGGCTCACTTCCTCACCCGAGACGCGGACGGTGTGGCTGGCGGTATCAATGGTCAGCTCCCCAAAGGTCATGGTGCCGTCCGAGCTTTCGGTGTGGGGCATGGTGCGGTTGAGCACGGCCCGCACCCGGGCTACCAGCTCCCGGGGGGAGAACGGCTTGACCACATAGTCGTCCGCGCCGCCCTCAAGCCCGGCCAGCTTATCGTATTCCTCGCCCCGGGCCGTCAGGATGATGACGGGGGTGTTGATGTGGCGGTTGCGCATCTCCCGCAGGCAGGTCATGCCGTCCATAAAAGGCATCATCAGGTCAAGAATGACCAGGTCATACCCGCCGCCGCTCAAAAGGCTCAGGGCCGCGGAGCCGTCACCGGCTTCCTCGCAGACATAGCCCGCATACTGCAAATGCTCCCGGATGAGCTCCCGGATACGGGGCTCATCATCAACGATCAGAATTTTAGCCATAAAAAGTCGCCCTCCTCAAATGCAAAAGGTGCTTTGTTTGTTTTATAGAATGGTCCCAATAGTCCCGATTTTATCTTAATACGACAATTGGAAATTTTTGTGAAGTTTGCGTGAAGCCTTTGGAAAACTCGTGTTTGCTATAGTATACCACGGAGGAAAAGGCAAAACAATTGCGGCTGCAAAAGGTTTGTGTTATACTAATCTGATAAATCAATTCCCTTTGCAAAGGAAAAAAGCTTATGCGCATCGGACTGGTTGAGTTTATTTTGATATTGTTCATTGCGTCGGTCACGGTGGGGCCCCAGGTGGCCCTGTTTGTGGATGGCTGGCTTCGCCGCGCCAACCGTGCCAGCGCGCTGGCCGCCCGCCGCAAGGCCGAGGCGCAGGCCCAGATGGCCATTGAGCGGGAAGCCCTGCTCCACCGGTTCCGGGCGGCCAGCAACGTGTTTGCGGCGCTGGCGGCCGTGGCGCTGGTGTACGCGCTGGTGTTCCGGCCCATCGACACGCCGCCAAAGACCTATGCCGCCCCGGAGAGAGCGGAGCGCGCCGAGCATGTGCGGAGCGTGGACCCCGCCGACGCGCTGAATTTGAGCGCCTATGAGATCGGCACGGCCATCCGGATGCAGGATGGCTGGCTCTATGCGGCGGCAAAGCTGCCCAAGGCAGGCGTTCTGATGCGGATGCAGCCAGACGGCAGTGGGATGAACGAGGTGCTGGACGTGGCAGGCGGCGAGATCACAGACCTTGCCTTTGCGCCGGACGGCACCCTTTGGATGACGACGATCGAGGCCGACGGCGGCAAGCTCTGCCGGGTGAGCAACGACCAGTGGGGCGTGACCGTGGAGCCTGTGGTGACGCAGATCGACGGCAAGGCCCTCTCCTGCCCGGCGGCGGTGGCCGTGGGGGCAGACGGGAAAGTCTACTTCACCAACGCGGCGGATGTCTCCGTGAAGTATGGGCTGGAAAGCGCCCTCCGCACCGAGCTGCTGGCCCATACGGCCACGGGCTGGGTCTATGTCTATGACCCGGTGACCCGGGCCGTGGAGCGGGTGCTGGGCGGGGTGGCCGGGGCCTCCGGGCTGGCTCTCTCGGCGGACGGCGAGACGCTGTACGTCTCCGACCTTGGCAGCCGCTGCATCTGGGCAGTCCCGTCCGGTGGACGGGAGCTGATGGCTGGGGGCAAGGGCTGTGCACAGCTGGCCGCGGGCCTGCCCGGATACCCCGGGGCGCTGGCAGTGGAGGAGGACGGCACGGTCTCGGTGGGCTACCGCTGGGCGCGTTCCGCCTGGCTGGAAGACCACGCCGACGGCACCCTGCTGCGGGGTGCCGCCCTCCGGCTGAGTGAATCCATGCGGGAACGGCTGTTCCAGATGCCGGACGATGGCATCTGCGCCGAGCGCTTTGGCCCGGACGGGGCGCTGCTTGCCTCCTACGGCGGCAAGGCGCTGGGCGGTGTCCTTGCCCTCTGCCCGGCGGAGAACCGGGTGTATCTGGGCGTGGCCGGTGAAACGAAGATCCAGTGGGTAAGAATTTAAAACCGAGGTGTTTTAGAATGACGGAAGCGTTCAAACAACAAATCGAACAGGAAGCCCGGCAGGCGGTCACGGAGCTGCTGGAGCAGGCAAAGCTGAAAAAGGGCGATGTCTTTGTGGTGGGCTGCTCGTCCAGTGAGATCGTGGGCGGGCACATCGGCAAGGATTCCAGCCTGGAAGCGGCGCAGGCCGTGTACGCGGGCATTGCCCCGGTGCTGGCGGCGCAGGGCATCTGGCTGGCGGCCCAGTGCTGTGAGCACCTCAACCGTGCTATCATCATCGAGCGGGAAGCCGCCGAACGATACGGCTGGGAGGAAGTCTGTGTGGTGCCCCGGCCCCACGCGGGCGGCAGCTGGGCCACCACCTGCTGGAAGCAGTTCCATGACCCGATCGCCGTGGAAGAGATCAAGGCCCATGCAGGCATCGACATCGGCGGCACTCTCATCGGGATGCACCTCAAGCGGGTGGCCGTGCCGGTGCGCCTGAGCCTGAATCAGATCGGCGAAGCAAACATTCTCTGTGCCCGCACCCGCCCCAAGCTCATCGGTGGTGAGCGCGCAAAATATACCGAGGAGGATTGACCTATGGCGGAAAAGACACTGGAAGAAATGCGGGAAGCGGTGGAAGAGATCCGCGCCAAGATGGCGGCAGCCGCCCGGGAAGCGGGCCGCGACCCGGCAGCGGTGCAGCTCTGTGCCGCCTGCAAGACCCGCACAGCGGACATTGTTGCCGCCAGTGCAGCCCTGCCCATTGATGTGTTTGGCGAGAACCATGTGCAGGAGCTCTGCGCCAATTTTGACGCCGGGGCCTACTGCGGCAAGCCCAGCCATTTCATCGGCCATTTGCAGACGAACAAGATCAAAAAGGTGCTGGGCCGTGCCAGCCTCATCCAGAGCGTGGACAGCGAGCACCTGCTGGCCGCCATTGAAAAAGAGGCTGCCAAGGCTGGCATCGTGCAAAACGTGCTGCTGGAAGTGAACATCGGCGGGGAGGAGTCCAAGTCCGGCGTCTCGCCGGAGCAGCTCTGGCCCCTGCTGGATGCCGCCGCCGCCCAGGAGCACATCCGGGTCAAGGGCCTGATGGCCATCCCTCCGGTGAACAACGACGACGCCCAGAACCGCCGCTACCTGGCCCAGGTGTACAAGCTGTTTGTGCAGGCCGGGGAGCGGGGCTACCAGAATGTGGCCATGGAGACCCTTTCCATGGGAATGAGCGGCGATTTTGAGAATGCCATCCGGGAGGGCGCTACCCTCGTCCGCATCGGCACCGCCATCTACGGCGAACGAGATTATAGTAAAAAAGCATAAAAAGAAAGAGGAATTATGCCTAAAACGACCATCCATGACCCCGGTGCACACCATACCAGCAGCGGGGCTCTCATCCGGCGCTTTCTGCCCTATCTGGCCAAGTACAAAAAGGTGCTGTTCATCGACCTGTTCTGTGCAGCCCTGACCACCATGTGCGATATCATCCTGCCCAAGATCATGAGCACCATTACCAACTCCGCCATGGGTGTGGGCATCACGCTGACAGCCCAGATCGTGCTCAAGCTGGCAGCGCTCTACTTCGTGCTCCGCGTCATTGACGGAGCGGCGCAGTATTTCATGTCCGGCATCGGCCATATCATGGGCGTGCATATCGAAACCGATATGCGCAAGGACGCCTTTGACCACCTGCTGCTGCTGGACCACACCTACTACAACAACACCAAGGTGGGCACCATCATGGGCCGCATCACCAACGACCTGTTTGACGTGACCGAGTTTGCCCACCACTGCCCGGAGGAGTTCTTCATTGCGGGCATCAAGATCCTGGCCTCGTTCCTCATCCTGTGCCAGGCCAGTATCCCCTTGACGCTGGCGGTGTTTGCCTGCGTGCCCCTGATGGGCGTGGTGTCGGTCTACCTGAACCAGCGCCTGCGGGCCCGGTTCCGCCAGCAGCGTGTCCAGATCGGTGAGCTGAACGCCACCATCGAGGACAGCCTGCTGGGCCAGGGCGTCGTCAAGGCCTTTGCGGCGGAAGAGCAGGAGCGGGCCAAGTTCGAGCAGGGCAACCGGGATTTTGAGAAGATCAAAACGCTGGGCTATTACGCCATGGCGGCGTTCAATACCTCCACCCGCCTGTTTGACGGCCTGATGTATCTGGTGGTCATTCTGGCGGGCGGTCTCTCGCTGGTGTACGGCAAGAT
>OGDE01002196.1_pt1 | contig 10278 bp, 10 predicted proteins | sample 1570321 | NCBI WGS metagenome assembly OGDE01 (sample SAMEA2581976, study PRJEB24529) | metagenome | biome: Human gut stool | place: China | collected 2011 | reverse complement strand
GAAAAAGGTAAAAAAAACTCATTGATAAGATTAGCGGTCAAGGCGAGAGGGAGTGAGGTGTAGATATTGACACTCAAAAGGCACTCCCTTATACTTGACGGAAAAAGGTAAAAAAAACTCATTGATAAGATTAGCGGTCAAGGCGAGAGGGAGTGAGGTGCAAAAGACTATGGCAAAATACACCAAAAGGAGAGATAAAAGAGGGTATGAGTGGAAGTCTGCTTATCGGGAGAAAGAAGCCCTTATGTTGGAGAGGGGATACCCGGAAGTAAGTCCTCATGATTTCTATCGGGAGTTGTTTCCGGCTGGCAGTCTCCAGCAAGAGCCGGAGGACGGAAAAGGTAATATTATAGCGACACAGATTAGACCGTCTGGCAAAGGAAGAACCCGGCAGTGGGTAATTGATGATAGTCTGAAAATGCTGGATAAGGTCATAGGAGATAGGTTTGGGCTGATACCGCCTATTAGTTTTTACGGAAAGTCACACACGAAAGAGAACGCTCATGAGCTGTTTGCGGTGGTGGTGGACGTGGATTATGTAGGCAAACAGCAGTTAAAGAACCTGTTGAAGCAGTTTGGGAATGGTGTGCAGCTTCGTCCGACTTATCTTGTCAGCTCCGGCAAGGGGGTACATCTTTACTATTTCTTGCAGGAGCCGGTTCAGTTGTATCGAAACCGGGAAGAAGTGCTTGCGGAGCTGAAAGAAGCCTTTATCCGGCGGCTATGGAATGATACCAGCTCTATCCGTCCGGACAGCCCGGATATAACCGGAATTTATCAAGGTTTCCGGTGTGTGGGGAGTCAGTCGAAGCTGGGTGCAGATTTCCCAGTAAAAGCCTATAAGCTGTCAGAGAACCGTTACACGCTGGAGGACATAAAAGCCAGCATACCGAGCTGTAAGGTAGACCTTGCTCCGTTGTACGAGAAGCCGAGAAGAAAAAGTACCGTTACGCTGGAAGAAGCAAAGGAGCTGTACCCGGAATGGTATGAGAAGCGGATCGTGCAGGGAGAGCCGAAGCAGAAAAGTAAGAAGCAGGGCGGTACGTGGGTATGTAACGAAGCTTTATATGAGTGGTGGAAACGGAAAATAACCGAGGAAGTGAAAGCCGGAGGGCGTTACTTTTCTATTATGGCGTTGTGCTCTTATGGCTTGAAGTGTGGCATATCCGAGCAGAAGATACGGAGAGACGCCTATGCGTTCCTGGACCATTTAGAGAGCCTTACCGAGGACGAGGACAACCATTTCAGCCGGGCAGATGTGAAAGACGCTCTTCGGGCATTGAAAGGGGACAGAAAAAGGCTGTCAACGATAGCAAGCCGGGAATGGATAGAGGATAACACCAAGGTTACGATACCAGCCAATAAGCGGAATTATAGAAAGCAGGAAGTGCATCTTGCAAGAGCAAGAGCTGTACAGGATATAGATTATCCAAATCATGAGTGGGCTGGCAGACCTAATGCGGAGCAGACGGTCAGAGAATGGCAGGAGAGCCACCCGGCAGGAAAAAAAGCGGACTGTATCCGGGAGACAGGGTTGAGCAAGCCAACCGTTTACAAGTGGTGGAAATAAATGGAAAATTGTGCTATAATAATAAAAAAATATTTTTAGGGAGGAAATTATTATGAAAACGGTAAAATTATTATTTTTTTCTGTAGTATTCACATTGACATTTTGCTTTGCAGCCTTTGCGAGTGAAAAGAAAATACCAGCAACAGAAAATTTTACTAATGATGTTGTGTATGACAATCCAAGAAATTTAGAAAATGCAGATGCAAATAATTTAGCTGCTTTTCTTCCTCAAATAGAAAAATTTCAAGTGAAAAGTGTAAGAGTGTATCCGGTATATCAGAAGCCAGGAGATACTGAAGATTATTATGATTCGAATATATATGTAAAACATAATATTTCCGGAAATGATTGGGGGCAAAATAACTTTTTAGAGGTGTCGCCGGAAACCACAGAAAGACTTCTTCATAGCTTTGATGAACAAGGATATCAGGTTGTAAAATGGAGAATGGAAATGGATTGTTATAATACATATAAACATCCATTGAGATATCAATTCAAGTCATTAGATGGTGGAGTAACTGCTTCAGGAGGAGCTTATAGTGGAATGACCCGTACATTTGATTTAGTATTTCCAGTTCAAAATACAACCCAAAAATATGGAAATGGGTATAAGGGGACATTTACTTATACATCCGTAACAGGAAATGTTGTATCTTTAGAAGCAGGAGGTTATGTTTATTTAAATTCTTCAAGTTCAGATGCTCAATAGGTAAGGAGATATTATGAAAGTTAGTTTAAATAATTCTTTATGCTTTCAGATGAATAATCGTCGAATTGGAAAAGTAAATGAACCTGGAGTAAATGGACTTTTTTCAAATTCTATTGCATTGGAGGCAGAAAAAGTAAAAGGTGATCAATATATAGGACACAGTGTATCTCAACCACCAAAATTGGAAGATGATGATTATGATTACCTTGCTTCCAAATGGGATCCGACTCATATGTCAAGGGATGAATATAAGGAATTTGTAAGCTATCTTCGTGATAAAGGAATTATATCGGATGAAGAAAAGAGATATCTTGATGGTGAAAGAATAGCAACATCTGGACAAAGTTGGGTGTCATTCGATTATCCTACCCCAGTTGAGTATGGTGATGAAAATGTGCTGGAGTATATGCGATATGAAGCTTCACTTGTTTATGAACATAGAACGACATACACAGAATGGGGAAAGAATTTGAGCAAGAAAATAGTTTCTATTCTGGAAAAAATGGAAAGAAGAAGATAGAATCTGGCAACAAATAGCCAGATTGGGTGCGACAACGCTGAATATTATACCATAGGGGCAGAAATGCCACAATAAGCCGTTTTCCCTTGTTTACTGGGAGAGTCATAAGAAAAAGAGTGTCAAGGGCGGTCATAGACCGCAGTGTTTACCCTTGATACTCTTTTTTGTTGGCTATCATGCCGGAGGGGGAAACGGCTGTCCGTCCGTTCCGTCACTTCCCCTTGTGCTTCATTGTCTGTTCCGGCGGAAGAAAGTAAAGGGTGGTCTGCGACCATTTTTTATCTGCTGCATTCGCTGATCGGCAAGCCGAAGCTCATACTGCAGATAAAAAACAAGCCCTTGACTGTCTCCCTCCTACACTTCCAAAGTCGCCCAAGAGGAAGTAAGCTCCACTGTATTTCTGGCGAAATCCACGCACGAATATATCCGCTTGACAAGTGGCTATCACTATGCTATATTATGTGTAGCGGATATATTGCAAGTTCCCTAAAGTGATAGCCTAACGGCTACACTTTAGAACTTGTGAGGGTGGCAAGCCCCCCTTCAATCCCCCTTGAAATGACCGCAGATATGCGGCAATTTGTTGGAATGATGTCGAGAAGAAAGTGAGGTAAAGCATGAGTTGGGGCGAAGAACAGAAGAAAGAAATTGAGACAATCAGAGAGAGAAAAATCACAGTGAAATTGTCGGACGCAGATTGTGACCGACTGGCGAGAAAGTGTGGGGAGCATGGTCTGACAATCGGAGAGCTGATAGAGAATTTTGTCGGAGATTTGGTGGGCGGTACTTACTCCAATGGAAGTGATGAAAGAGATTATGCTGACCAGTGGTTCGAGCGTTGTTGGTTCGGAATGTTCCCAGAGCCTACACTGCTGAATCACTTATTGAATTTGGGTTATGAACCAGAGCATTATCTGGATATGTTGGAGAACGTAGAGACAATAAAATCCGACATTGAAATTACTAAACAGAACATAGCAGAGCCAAGTGATGAATGGAAAGACATTGTGTACCACAAGTATAATGATGATTTTACAAGCTATGAGTGTGTGCCTTGTTACAATAGTGTTGATGAATATATAGCAAGCGAAAAAGAAGATTTAGAAAGCTATAAGGCAGACTTAGAAGAAGCACTGGAAGAACTGAATGATATGAGAGAGGACTGGAAACCAGAGAAAGAGCCGAACATGGACGAGGAAATCGAACTCATTAAGAAGTGGGTAAAGGAAAGAGAGGACTTTATCAATGAGTAAAGAGATAAGGGAGCTTGAAGAAAACTCCAAGAGAATCATTGAGAATATGAGACCGCAGACAATAGCACAGTATCATATCAAGCAATGGTTAGATGACAATTTTATAATGGGCTGTGCAAGGTTGGAGTACACAGGAAAGGACACAGCAAAGGTTATGGACACTGTTGGCGGTGTCATGTATGTAGAATATAAGAACGGGGAAGTAAGAGAATGTCAGAAATAGAGAAGCAAGAAGCTAAGGGCAGAAAGAGAAATGTTCAGATAAACATTAGGATTTCAGAAGCCGAAGCTGAACAGTTAAGAAAAAAAGTAGAGCAGTCGGGAATGAGCCAACAAGAGTACATTCTTTCATGCGTTCTGAATAAACCCATAACCAATACAGATGGAATAAAAGAACTTATACCAGAGTTAAAGAGGGTGGGTAATAATTTGAACCAGATAGCACATGCACTAAATGGCGGAAGATACTATCAGTACAATCTTATTACCGACAACCAAAAGGAGTTGGATAAGGTATGGCAGTCATTAAAGCAGTTTCTTCAAAAGCAGGCATAGGGCAAGCACTGGACTATGTGACGAAAGAGGAAAAGACGGAAGATAAGCTTGTCAGTGGTCTGCACTGTGAACCAGATACCGTTAAGGACGAAATGCAAGCCACCAAGGAGCTGTGGGGCAAGACTGGTGGCAGAACCTATAAGCACTTCGTTCAGAGCTACCACGAGGACGAGCATATCACACCAGAGCAAGCCCATAAGAATGCTGTGGAGCTTGCCAAGAACACAGAAGCATGGAAAGGGCATGAAGTGCTTATTGCCACTCATATAGACCGAGGACACATTCACAGCCATTTCATAGTGAACAGCGTGAATTATGAGAACGGTCACAAGTTGCAGTGGAGCAAAGCGGATCTGCAGAACCTGAAAGACCGGTGCAATGAACAGAGCCGGCAACAAGGGCTTCATGTTCCGGAGAAAGGCAAGACATTCTCCGGAGAAGAAAGAGAAGAAACTGTTGCGTGGAATAAAGAGACATACAACCTCTTGAAGCAAGCCGAGAAAGGCGAGGTAAAGAGCTATGTTCAAGATATAGCATTGTCTGTTATGGACTGCCGAGAGACAGCCAGAAGCCGAGAGGACTTCATAAAGCAGATGAACGAAAGAGGGTACGGAGTGGACTGGCAAGACAGCCACAAGTACATTACTTTCACAGACCTTGAAAGGCAGAGCCAAGGGGAAAAACAATGTAAAGTCCGCAATAATAAACTGGAAAAGTATTATGCAGTGGACTTTGGAAAGGAGAGCTTAGAGCATGGGTTTGAAATCAATGCACGCAGAGAAGCAGAGCGAACAGCCACAACAGAGCGTGCAAGACAACAGCTTGATAGAACAGCAGTCGCAGAGAATAGCGGAGCTGATGAAAGAGCAAGAGCAAGACAGCTACTTGATAGAACAGCAGTCGCAGAAGATAGCAGAACTGGAAAGGCATATCAGCCAGATAACACAGCAGTCACAGAAGAAAGACTCTCAAATCTCCGAAGCTATCAGCCAAGCCGAGGAATGGAAAGCCAGGGCAGACCAGGAACAGACCAGGGCAAAAGACCAGGAACGGAAACTACTGGAAGAACAACTGAACCTCAAAAAGACCTTGCAGAAGAAAGGCTTGCAAGCCTCCGAAGCCATAAGCCAAGCCGAGGAATGGAAGAACAAAGCCGAGAAATCGGAGATACAGATACAGAAACTCTTATCCGAGAAGCAAGAGCTGGTATCGACAGTAGCCGAACAAGGGAAGAGAATAGCGGAGCAGACAGAGCAAATAGAGAAGCTGAACGAAGCAGACAACGTGCTGAAGCTCAACGCAGAGCTGAAGAAGCAAAACGAGAAGCTGAAGCAAGACAAGCTCAACGCAGAGAAAGAAGCAGAAGCTACGGTATCGAGCGTTAAAAGGGAATATGAAGCCAAGGGCAGAGAGCTTGACCGCAGAATCGGAGAAGCTGCCAAGCAGTCGGCAAGCCTTAAATCCGAAAGGCAGAGCATAAGCGAAGATATAGAGCAGAGAGCAACAGCAAAGTATCTGGACCAGAAGAAAGAGCTTGACAGGAAGTTCAAAGCCCAGACAGCGAGCTATGACAGCTTTCTGTTAGGTCTGCTACTGTATGGAGTGCTTACCACAGTATTCACAGCAGTACGTTCAGAAGCCTTTGTAAGCGATTTTAAGACCTTTTTCATGGTTATATGGCAGTTCATTGTGAATGCGTTCCAGTTGCTTCTTAAAGGCGGTCAGTGGGCTTCACAACTGGGAGATAAGATACCACAGCCAGTAGTGGCTACCATAGTGCATTATCTTCTTTTAATCGTCTTTGTGGGCGGTATTGCTATCGGTGTGGGCTTTCTTATCTTCCTTGGAGCAAGCAAGGTGTTTGAGTTCTATACAGAGGATTATGCGGACACCATGAGCCTTGCCGTATTCCTCATAAGCCTTGCAGTATCGGTGTACTTTGCAGAGCTTATAAGGGCGGTAATCCCTATCAATCTTCTTTTACTGCTGATACTGGTACATATCGTTTATGTGCTGATAAGGTGGTATGTAAAAGGGTGTATGAGGTCGAGAGGATACTACTAAATTGACACCCCAGAAATGGGGTGTTATATTTTAATAAAAAAGGTAAAAAAACTTCATTGATAATATAAGCCCCCTATAGCCCTTTAGGGCTAACAGTCATAGGGTAGCGGATATAGTATAAGTATATGCCAGAAAAGAGGTGTTTATTCATGGCAAGAAAGCCGACTGATAAGCAGTTGTTCAAGATGAAAAATGAATGGTTGGGGCAGTTCTACGAGGAAGTGAAACCGAGGGATTTTTACAGAGCAGTCTTTCCAGAGGGCAGTTTTGAGAGAGAGGGACACCCAGAAGATGAGAAGTGCAATGGAGTTCTCACTGTGATAGAGGGGGAAAAGGCGAGGAACTATATCGTCTTTGATGAGCTGAACATGGTTGATGAGGTCAAGGGGGCAGAGTTTGCTATCATGTCCCCAGTCGGGTATTCTGGACGTAACAGGACAGCCAAAAACGCAAGGTGGCTATATGGGATAGCTGTAGACCTTGACGGAGTGGAAATGGAGCAGTTAAGAGATGTGTTCCACCAGATGAAGCACGATTTTCTGCCACAATGTACCTACTGTGTGAATAGCGGTCATGGACTGCATTTGTATTATCTCTTTGAGAAGCCAGTACCGCTATACAGACATCTGCAAGACCAGTTAAGGGAGTTCAAGTATGAGCTAATCAGAAAGATATGGAACAGGTACACAAGCACCTATACAGAGCGTGAGCAAGTGCAGTACCAAGGTATCTTTCAAGGCTTCCGTATGGTTGGCACCCAGTCGAAACTTGGAAAGCGGTATCCAGTGACAGCTTTTGAAACTGGGGAGCGTGTCACAGTAGAGTATCTGAATGACTTTCTTATGGACGATAGCAAGGCTGTGACAGATTTCAAGTATAAATCCGATTTGAGCCTTGCCGAAGCCAAGAAGAAGTACCCAGAATGGTATGAAAAGAGGATTGTTAGGGGCGAGAAAAAGGGCAGATGGCATATCAAGAGAGATTTGTATGACTGGTGGCTAAGAAAGATACAGAGCGGAGCGGTGTCAGTGGGGCATAGATACTGGTGTCTGTCTGTGCTTGCATCCTATGGTATCAAATGCGATATACCAGAAGATGAGGTATTGACGGATGCTCTGGAGCTGTTACCTATGTTTGATGATATCAGTGATGATGAACATAACCGCTTTACCAAGCGTGATGTACTGGACGCAATGAATATGTATCAAGAAAACTATGTCACATACAGCAGAGCCGAGGTGGAGCGTGTCAGCGGTATATCCGTACCGCCGAACAAGAGGAACGGAAGAAAGCAAGAACAACATATCAAAATTATGAATGCTATTCGAGAGATTGAACACCCAGACGGAGCATGGAGAAACAAAGACGGCAGACCAGAAAAGTCGAAAATTGTCGAAGAATGGCGAAAGAGCCAACCAGACGGAAAGAAAGCTGACTGTATTCGTGATACTGGATTGAGCAAGCCGACAGTATACAAGTGGTGGAGCGTGGGCGAAGCCCTCTAAGGCATTTCCCCTTAGCTACCCAAGAGCCATAAGAAAAAGAGTGTCAAGGGCAGTCGGAACGACTGTACAGTTTACCCTTGATACTCTTTTTTGTTGGCTATAATGTCCGAGGGGAAAATGCTAGTCCGTCCGTTCCGTTACTCCCTCATGGGTTCGATTGTCCATTCCAAAATGAGAAAGTAAAGGGTTGTCTGCGACAATTTTTTTCTATGCTGCCATTCGCTGATCCGCAAGCGGAAGCTCATGGAAGCATAGAAAAAAACAAGCCCTTGACTATCTCATTTTTCCATTCCCAAAGTCACCCAAGAGGAAGTAAGCTCCACTGTATTTCTGGCGAAATCCACGCACGAATATATCCGCTTGACAAGTGGCTATCACTATGCTATATTATGTGTAGCGGATATATTGCAAGTTCCCTAAAGTGATAGCCTAACGGCTACACTTTAGAACTTGTGAGGGTGGCAAGCCCCCCTTCAATCCCCCTTGAAATGACCGCAGATATGCGGCAATTTGTTGGAATGATGTCGAGAAGAAAGTGAGGTAAAGCATGAGTTGGGGCGAAGAACAGAAGAAAGAAATTGAGACAATCAGAGAGAGAAAAATCACAGTGAAATTGTCGGACGCAGATTGTGACCGACTGGCGAGAAAGTGTGGGGAGCATGGTCTGACAATCGGAGAGCTGATAGAGAATTTTGTCGGAGATTTGGTGGGCGGTACTTACTCCAATGGAAGTGATGAAAGAGATTATGCTGACCAGTGGTTCGAGCGTTGTTGGTTCGGAATGTTCCCAGAGCCTACACTGCTGAATCACTTATTGAATTTGGGTTATGAACCAGAGCATTATCTGGATATGTTGGAGAACGTAGAGACAATAAAATCCGACATTGAAATTACTAAACAGAACATAGCAGAGCCAAGTGATGAATGGAAAGACATTGTGTACCACAAGTATAATGATGATTTTACAAGCTATGAGTGTGTGCCTTGTTACAATAGTGTTGATGAATATATAGCAAGCGAAAAAGAAGATTTAGAAAGCTATAAGGCAGACTTAGAAGAAGCACTGGAAGAACTGAAAGACATGAGAGCGGACTGGAAGCCAGAGAAAGAGCCGAACATGAACGAGGAAATCGAACTCATTAAGAAGTGGGTAAAGGAAAGAGAGGACTTCATCAATGAATAGGACAAGACCGAAGCAGATAGTTATAAGAGTGTCAGAGGAAGAACTTGCACAGATAAAAGAAAAAGTAGAGCAGTCTGGAAAGAGCCAACAGCAATATATCATTGAAGCCCTCACACAGTCGAACATTGTCAATCTGGACGGACTGAAAGAGATATATCCAGAGCTGAAAAGGCAAGGCAACAATCTGAACCAGATAGCCAAGAAGCTGAATGAAAATGGATATGTGGACTATAAGCAAGAGCTTCCTAACACCATGAAAGAGGTGAGAGAAGTATGGCAGTTATTAAAGCAGTATCTTCAAAAGCAGGCATAGGGCAAGCACTGGACTATGTGACAAAAGAGGAAAAGACAGAGGATAAGCTTGTCAGCGGTCTGCACTGTGAACCAGATACAGTAAAGGACGAAATGCAAGCCACCAAGGAACTATGGGAGAAAACCGGGGGAAGGACATACAAGCACTTTGTCCAGAGCTACCATAAGGACGAGAAAATCACGCCGGAGCAGGCACACAGGAACGCCTTACAGCTTGCAGAGAATACGTCGGCATGGAAAGGGTTTGAGGTGCTTGTGGCTACCCATAAGGACAAAAAACATATCCATACGCACTTTATCGTCAATTCCGTCAATTTTGAGGACGGGCACAAGCTGCAGTGGAGCAGCGCCGACCTGCAGGAGCTGAAGGAGCGGTGCAACGCACAGAGCAGGGAGCAGGGGCTACACGTCTCAGAAAAGGGAAAGACCTTTGAAGGAGCGGAACGTGAGGAAACAGTGGCATGGAAAAAAGAGACGTACCAGCTTCTGAAGCAGGCGGAGCAGGGGAAAGTGAAAAGCTATGTCCAGGACATTGCCCTGGCAGTCCTGGACTGTAAGGAAACAGCGACCAGCCGGGAAACCTTTATCCGGCTGATGAATGAAAGAG
>OGDE01002191.1_pt1 | contig 10300 bp, 11 predicted proteins | sample 1570321 | NCBI WGS metagenome assembly OGDE01 (sample SAMEA2581976, study PRJEB24529) | metagenome | biome: Human gut stool | place: China | collected 2011 | reverse complement strand
GACGCTGAGATCGCAGCAGCAGGCATCGATATGAAGTACGAAGTTGGTACAATGATCGAGATTCCAAGAGCTGCACTTACAGCTGATGAGATTGCTAAAGAGGCTGAGTTCTTCTGCTTCGGTACAAACGACTTAACACAGATGACATTCGGTTTCTCTCGTGATGATGCAGGTAAGTTCCTTGATGCTTACTATGATGCTAAGATTTTCGAGAGCGATCCATTTGCAAAACTTGACCAGACAGGTGTTGGTCAGCTTATGGAAATGGCTGTAGAAAAAGGAAAGAAAGTTCGTCCATCACTTCACTGCGGTATCTGTGGTGAGCACGGTGGAGATCCTTCATCAGTTGAGTTCTGCCATAAGATTGGTCTTGACTATGTGTCATGCTCACCATTCCGTGTGCCTATCGCAAGACTTGCAGCAGCACAGGCAGCTATCGCTGAGAAAGCAGCTAAATAATTATAGCTGAAAAAGTAGGTTTTCGTAGAGATAATCTATTAGATGAAGTAATATTAAAATAATGAATTCTCATTCCGGGCTAAAATTTAGTCTGGGATGGGAATTTTTTTTGATTAAGTTAATACAAATCTGGTTTTTTGATATAATTATATTATAAAATATTCCATAGGGATATTTCTTTTTACAGACACCATCAGTAGAGCAGATTCTAATGGTGCTAAGTTATTTTCTTTATTACATGAAGTGGTTCATATTTGGCTTGGTGAAGATGATTTGTTTAATGACAGAAAAAACATATAGAGGGTGTGAGTTGGCTTGAACAATGGATTTTAATAATTTTTTGAAGATACATAGGTGGGGAGGGATAATGCATGATAAGGTTTGATATAGTGTTTTATGTCAGGATACCATCCAAAGATAACGAAGAAAACAGATTGACAAAAATTATAGTAAATATAGAATGTCAAAAGGATGAACTAACTGCATATAGTATGTTAAACAGAGAAATCTTTTATGCGAGAAGACTTATATCATCACAAACGCTGTTAAATGGGTATGGAGCCGGGGCAAATCCAGAACGGGGAGAATTAGCCGCAATGGAAAATGAGGAGGATATTATAAACCTCATAGCAGACCGGGATATGGTGATAATTACTTGCGGCATGGGTGGAGGAACAGGGACAGGTGCGGTGCCGTTTATCGCAAAATGTTGTAAACAGGCAGGAATTTTAACACTTGCTGTTGTCACTATTTCGTTTTTGTTTGAGAATAAACCGCGAATGGTGGCGGCACAGGGAGGAATAAATAAACTGAGGGAAAATGTTGATACGCTGTTGATTATTCCTAATGAAAAGCTTCTTTCTATTTCGGAAAAGCCCCTCACATTATGTGATGCGTTTGAATTGCGAATATCCGCTTGATATAAATTTTCTCATTGAAACAAAATGCCTGTTAGAATACAATGTGAAATATATAAAAGTACAATTAATACTTTGTCGAGTTATAGCAAGAAATATTTTTAATGAAGGTTAAGAATAAAATAGATAAAATATGGGAGATATTTTGGACGGGAGGCATTACAAATCCGCTTGATGTTATTGAGCAATTTACATATCTGCTTTTTATTAAACAGTTAGATGATGTAGAAACAACTAAGGAAAATGAAGCAAATTTTCTGGGATTTGAGTATGAGTCCATGTTTCCGGGGGATTGTCAGAAATACAGGTGGAGCAAGTTTGAAAATTTAGGCTCTGCCGATGAAATGTATAATCTCGTGTTGAACGGTGTATTTCCGTTTGTTAAAAATCTGCATCAGGATGGCGAGTCGGCATATTCCAAATATATGGGTGATGCTATATTTAAGATACCGACAGCGGCAATGTTTTCAAAAATCGTTGATGGAATTGGTGCAGCCAAATCCGGATGATGTGATAATCGACCCGGCAATGGGTTCAGCAGGATTTTTGATAGAAGCACAGGAGTACCTGCGAAAATATTATGATGAGTCATTTTATGATGAAGCATTTAAGAAACATTTTGCTAATCATATGTTTTATGGAAATGACATGGATAGAACAATGCTCCGCATCGGAGCGATGAATATGCTTCTTCACGGAGTGGACAATCCTAATATTTCTTATAGGGATAGTTTATCCGAGCAAAATAAGGATATTGAAAAGAAATTATAGAAAATAATAAACTGGATGCAGTTATCTCTATGCCAAGCGGTGTGTTTAAGCCATATGCAGGAGTGTCAACTGCGATATTGATATTTACAAAGACCGGTTCGGGCGGAACAGACAAAGTCTGGTTTTACGATATGAAAGCCGACGGTTACAGTCTTGACGATAAGAGACAGGAAGTGAGCGAAAATGACATTCCGGATATAATTGACAGATTTAAAAATCTTGAAGGGGAAACAGAGAGGGAGAGAACCGAGCGAAGTTTTATGGTTGACTTTGACGAAATAAAAGCTAATGGATATGACCTTTCCATCAATAAGTATAAGGAAATAGTGTATGAACCGGTTGAATATGAGCCGACGGATGTGATTTTTGGGAAAATTGAAAAGATAGAGAGTGAAATCCGGAAAGACCTGTGCAATTAGCTGATGATGAGCGTACCGAAGAAGCAGATAAGGTATTGTCCCGTATTGCTGAGATACTTTCTGAAAACGCATTTTCGTTTTCTACGAATGTATATATCAATACATCGCAAACTTTTTCAGGGAATATACAAATATGCAGGACAGATAAATGATTACAATATTACAAAAAAGAATTGGTACTTGATGGTGCAGCTATTCAAAAAGGTATTCATGAAACTACTGAGTATCTTGAATTGTTTCTTAGAAATTTATTGTTGAATGAAAAAAATAAACTTAATAATCGAAATCTGGAGGTAAAAAACATGAGGAAACTCGATAATTTTATTGAAATGATGACAGGACACTTTAATAACAAAGAGCAATTTGATAAGATGCAGAAAGAAGGAAAAATATATCCTTATGCAGAACACATTAATACAATTTGTAATGGAAAAATTTTGAACCTTCCTAAAGATTTTAATGGTAAATTTATTGTTGAGGAAAGCTACTATGAGACAAATGGGAAACGCCATGCTTCCCCGCATCTTTTCCTTATTACAGAGAGGGAAGATGGAATTGTACTGTCTTCTTATGAAATACCTGAAGGAGAAGATAAGAGTACATTTTCATATGGTTCTATGAAAAATGTTGATTACACTGAATTGAAAAAATCCGAAAAATTTACTCCTGTGCTCTATCATGAAAAGGATGGAATCTGGGAAGGAGGCAGTACAAGCCAGTTTACTCCGGTAATGATGTTTAAGCTATGGGAAAAGTTTTCCGATAGATGCCTGGAAGTATCTGAAATCATGGAAATTAACGGAAAAAGAACTTTTGGATATGATGAACCAATTATTTATAAGCGAGCGTAAGAAAAGGGAAGCCGATTGTTTCTATGTATGATTTTGATGAAGAAAAACTGGACGGAATATCTGTTTGCAGATTTGAATCGGCTGATAAAGAGTGGTTAAATTTTGTTGCTGATAATCGGAAAGGAAAGTATATTGGTGAAAAATATGACTTGGTAATAGGACCGGTTGCAAATGATAATACTATGCCTGTTATAAGTAATTATATGTCTGGAATAATTGATGAAAAAACAGCATTGATTTTGTTAAAACCTCAAAAGCTTTCAGACCAATATGCTTTTTTAACAGAAAAAGGAATTTCAATATTAAGATTTTTGGGTGGTGAGAATGTATGACAAAAAGGACAGAACCATCAATTCTTCAAAATTTCGATACGGAAATTGCGGAGTTGATAGCAAAAAATCGTGGAATTTCCATAATGGATGCTCTTAGGATATTTCTTGCATCTAAAACGCATGAAATGTTAGAGAATGACGAAATGAAATTGTGGCATTTTAGTCCGTTGGCGGTTTTTGATATGTGGGAAAATGAAGAAGCAACAGGAGATCCGGGAAATTCTTTATATTTGCGAGGTGATGAGATTGAGTAAAGAATTTAGATTTTTTACATTTTTAATTGAAAGCTATGCAAGGGAAAAAAATATGTCGGCATCAGATGTTTTAAAAATATTAGATGAAAAAAATCTTACCGATTTTATTTTTAATATGTATGAAATATATCATGTAGAAGCCATAGAAAACGCATATATGGACATTGACAGTCTTATCAAAACAGGAAAAACAGCATGGTAGTCATGATAAAATTTGGTTAATTAATATATGAACATAATATAATTAGTCAAAAAATTATTGATTGACTGAGCTGAAAGTCAAGAAGATGGGGTATAAAAATGCTAAATGATTTGATAAATTTAGAATTATTGGAACAGGTGAAATAGCACATGAAATGGCACAGACATGAAAGGTATAGAATGTCGTGCAGGATTAGTAAAATTATGTATCAACCAAAGGTTGAATGATTTTCTATTTTTGCGTTATGGTATTTTGGGCTATATAAATATATACTTTTAACATAAACTCTGCAGGGTTACATATACAATAGGTAATTGTGAAACTTACTATATGTGCAAAAGTTAATTGCAGTGATGGTTTCGCAATGGCACAGTTGCATTTATGATGAAAGGAAAGTATATATGACAGTTGTAAATATAGGAGAGAAAATAAGAAAACTTAGAAAAGAAAAGGGGATTTCACAGGACACCCTTGCACAGTATCTTGGAGTGTCATTTCAGGCGGTCAGTAAGTGGGAGAATGGAGTTTCCCATAGTTAAAGATACCACACCAAATATAACGAATCCACGCTTATATGATACTGCATGAAAAAAGGTACTTGATAAAAGCAATGAAGCGCAATATCAAGTACCTTTTTGATTTGTTTTTTACATGGTTATTAAGAGAATTACTCTTATTCCGAAGTCCTCAATCGTTCCACCACAGTTCCTTTGTTAAAGAAGTGGAGAACGATCAGCGGAATGACCGCAGCCAGCAACAGATAAAGCACGCCGATGACCAAAGCTGGAACCAATGTAATGTGCAGAGTAAAGAACCACATAGATGGCGAGTTCAAGACATTTTTCAGCACCGTCACAGCAAGCAGCAGCGCAACCACTCCACCAATGATGTCTGCACCAGCGGCATAGTAAACGCCTTCATAAACCATCAGCCTTTGAAGCTGGCGATTTGTCATACCGATACTCTGCATAGTCGCAAACTCATGGCGACGGGTAATAATATTGGTGATGATCATATTTGTAAAGTTAATCAATCCTGCCAATGCCATGATACAGCCAATCAGACTACCTACAACCCAAACCATACTTGCAACAGAATTTAATTGTTCTTTCAGTAATTTTGTTGAGGTATAGGTAACAGAGGGGTTCTTTTCAACATAACTGCTCAGAAAGTCCTCCATTTGCGGATGCAGAGAAGCATCCATATTAAATCCATAGTTCAACAGGGTCGGGGTCGTGTAAATCTGTTTGAATACGGTGTCTGGTAAATACACAAAAGGCGCATCGCCGCCAATATGCATCGTAGCCGTAGTTGTTGTCGGCGTTTCGTCCTCAGTCCCAACGGTGCAGGCTTTTGCCAGAATTGTGCAGGTTTTGACTAACTCACCATCCCTGTAAAAAGAAATGCTATCACCGATCTGCAACTGCTCTGACAGGGATGTTGTTTTCGGGCCACCACTCAGTCGGTCTAATCGGTTTCCGATAATGACATATTCTCCGGTTAGCATTTTCTGTTTCAGTACATTAGGATCTGTTTCACCATCATAAATCATCATGTCAGACCAAAAATGTTCGGAAGCGCCATAGACATTTCCAAAGAAAAGATTTTCTGCATCCGGGGCAGTATTCAGCGCATAATTCCCGAAAGACTTGCTAATCCCATTTTCATATTCAAAAGTATTTGTGCAAGTAAGTCCCTCAAAGCCGTAATCCACAAGCACGTTACCGTCATCTACGGTGTTACGGTAAAGATACCGTTCTTCTTCCAGACCGTTCTGCTCACGGATCATATCTACTACTTGCTGTGGAAGTGCATCTTCGTGATGTCTAAAGCCCTCCTGAACATTGACTGCAATCGAATTGTAGACGGTAAAATCTGTTTTTGTTGTGCGGGTAATCCACTTTTCTTCATCCATACTCTGTGTCACGATGATAATAGAGTTGAACAGAACGATACACAAAAGCATAGAAACAACAATGAATACACAACGGCGTCTGTTACGTCCTAAGTTAGAAAATGCCATGTGAGAGAGCTTTGCTCCACTGATTCGTGTAACCGTTTTCTTTTTATAATCATCCTGCTCCGTATAACGAATTGCCTCCATGGGAGATACTTTTGATGCCTTTTTGGCCGGTTTGCGGGTACTGATAAACACTGTCAAAATCGTAAACAATGCGGCTATAACAAATAGCATAGGAGATGCCGATGCCTGCAAACTTGCCGTAGAATACTCATAACTGAAAATTCGCATTACTACCGGAAGCAACGCCCTGCCTGCAAAGAACCCGGCAATTAAACCGATCGGCAGACCGATTAGGGTCAGCCATACCGCCTGCCGATTGACGATGCTTTTAATTTGCCGTGTAGAAGTACCAATCATCCTCAATAAGCCATATTGCCGAACATCCTGCATAACGGAAATATCAAAAATATTATAAATCAGCAGATAGCCACACAATACAAACATCAAAACAAATACTACGGCAAATAAGATGGACTCCGAAGAAATCATGGCTTTTCCCATCTGGTTTTCAACAGAGAGGATAAAGTTATCGGCAGACATATCCTCTGGATTGCCGCCGATGGAGTAGACAAAGCTATCCATCTGCTCCTGAATGTTCGTCTTGTCTTTCAGCACAACTTCAGAAAAAGTAACCCCTGAGATTTCTCCATCCACTGCGTGGGTATTTTTCACCACATCCGGATTATCTTTTACAAACTGCTCTGAGAGAATCGCCACGCTGACCGTATCGTTGCTTGCTTCCCACCAACCGGAAAGCACCATATCATAATGATAGGTTTTTCCCCGCAGTTCAAATTCCAGAGGAACTTCTGCTCCGATCTCCGGTTCCACACCAAGGGCCTTCAAAGCCAGTTCGGTAGTAGCAATTTCATTCGCCTTTTCCGGCGCTGAACCATGCGTTGGCACGCAGAATGTAAGTTCCTGCTGTATGCTGTCAGCATAGTTTAATTCAACAGAATGACCCACGGCGTTGCTTGCATATCCAATCGTCCGCCGATGACCTGCCTGCTCCACAAAATCACTGTTTTTCAGTTGCTCAAATTGCTCCTCTGTCATATAGCCGAAGGTTCCATCTCCCTTGCTGCCTTTCTGCATCTGCATAGAGAGCTGCATGGAGGATACCATGTTAAATGCCAGTGAAGTGATGGATGTAAACAAAAATGCTGTCAGAACGATCGCAAGAATCGCCGCCAGATTACGAACCTTATTCTTCTTGAAATATTGTTTAGACAGCCGCTTGATGGTTTTTGTATTATTATTGCCAAATAGAATGTCATTCATAGTCCCGCCCCCTTTACTGCACGATCTTGCCATCCTCAATCCGAATGATACGGTCGGCAAGCTGGGCAATCTCATTATTATGAGTAATCATCACGAGGGTTTGGTGGAATTTCTGACTTGTGGTTTTCAAAAGCCCCAGCACATCAGCGCTGGTCTTGCTGTCCAGGTTGCCGGTGGGTTCATCAGCCAAAACAATAGCGGGTTTTGACACCAAGGCGCGGGCAATGGCTACGCGCTGCTGCTGACCGCCGGAGAGGTTATTGGGCATATTGTTCAGCTTATCCTCCAGCCCCAGCATCTGAACAACTTCTTTCATAAACTTCTTGTCTACCTTGTTTCCGTCCAGCTCCACAGGCAGCACGATGTTTTCATAGACATTTAGCACCGGAACCAGATTGTAGTTCTGGAAGATGAAGCCGATCTTTCTCCTACGGAAGATAGTAAGCTGCTCATCTTTTAATGTGGAGAGTTCACGCCCATCCACAATAACCTTGCCGGAGGTAGGCACATCCAGCCCGCCAATCATATTCAGTAGTGTAGATTTACCGCTGCCGGAGGTTCCTACGATAGCAACAAATTCGCCCTTTTCAATGGAGAGGGTCACACCATCCAAGGCTCTGGTAATGTTCGGCTTTGCACCATAATATTTTTTCAGTTCAGTCGTTTGCAAAATGCTCATAAAGAACACCATCCTTTCTTTTTGATAAATCCATTATAACGACCAAACCTCACAGAAATGTCACAGCCAGCATAATAAATTGCCCTGAAATGTCACAATCCTGTGACATTTCAAAAAAACAGGTTATTCATGGGGAAGAAAAACGGAGAATGTTGAGCCTGTTCCTACTTGAGAAGTTACTTGTATATAACCGTTCTGCAAGCTAATAATTTCCCTTGCGAGATACAGCCCAATGCCGATTCCCTCTATATCGTGGACATTTTCTTCCCGATAAAAGCGCCTAAAAATTGCTCCCTGTTGGTTTTCGGGAATACCTTTGCCGGTATCAGTGATGCTGACTTTCAGGTGCATTTCCCAGCTTTCAACGCAAACACGGATAGAACCGTACTCCGGCGTGTACTTAACTGCATTATCCAATATGTTAAATAGGGCTTCTGCCGTCCATTTGCGGTCATGGGAAACAACCAATGTTTCCGGGCAGTTTACTTCAACTTGTATGTGCTTCCTTTCAGCGTTCAGAAAGATACCACCCAGAGCCATAGCAAGAGTATCATAAATGGGCTGCTGTTTCTTTTCAAGTGAGATAACACCCGTTTCAAGCCGGGATGTTTTTATCATAGCCTGCATTAAGAAATCCAGTTTATCAAGCTGTGTGCCACTGGCAAGCAGAAATTCCCGCTGTTTATCCGATGGCACTTCTTGTTCTAATAAGGTGGCATTTACCATTTTTAAGTTTGCTATCGGTGTCTTTACCTGATGAGAAATATCGGAAATCAATTCCTGTAAGTCAGCTCGTTCACTGGCAACGCTGTTTTTGCTTTCCTGCATAACCTCATAAAGACGCACCAGCCGATGATTGATTTTATAAAATAGGTTTTCTTCTTCGGCAACCTGTGATATATCTATTTTTCCATTCATCATTTCGTCTAAGGTGCAGCAAAGTATTTCAGAAAACAAAGTCAGCTTTCGCCGTATCAGTATCACAAAAACAGTAACACAAAGCAGAAAAAGCAGACAGAACGCCATGCTACAAAATACCACAGACATTTCTTTTGTCAGGATATATAGAACCGAAAACATGACCACGGATAAAAGTAAAATGGTAGTTGCCAGTATTATGCAGACTTTATTTAAGGAGAGTTTTTTTGAAATCATTTTTGCGCTCCTCCAATCCACATATAGCCCATACCGTAAACGGTTTTGATGTAGGAATGCTGGTTCGTTTCAATTTTACTGCGGATGCGGCTGATCGTTGTGGTAAGTGCGTGTTCATCCACATAATTTTCATCTATATCCCACAGCTTTTCAAGCAATACCTGCCGGGTCAGGACAGTTTGAGAATTTCTTGTCAGCACTTTTAGTAAACGATATTCCAATGATGTAAGGGTAATCGGCTGTCCTGCAAGACACGCTGATAATTCGGAAAAATTGATATACAAATTCCCATCATCGTAGAAATCTCCGCCGGATTGTGCTGAAATGCGGTTCAGTAAAGCAGATACTTTCTTTTGGAACACGCTGATAGGAAAGGGCTTTGTTACATAATCATCTGCGCCCAATTCAAATCCTTTCAGCATATCGCTTTCCATATCATTTGCGGTTAGAAAAATCACGGCGGTATCAGGACGGCGTTCTTTTACCTCACGGCATATATCAAACCCGTTCCCATCTGGCAGATTGACATCCAAAACGATTAAATCATAATCCTGTTTTTCAAGAAATCTTATGGCAACAGCCTTTGACATAGCCCCATCCACGGAATATCCGACAGCCGACAGATTATAGCTTAATGTCTTATTCAAAAGCTGGTCATCTTCAACAACCAGTATTCGCATAGTATCACATCCTTTTTCTTTTTATAGTATCAGCAAAATGTCACAGAAACCTCACAACGAGAAAAAAATTTAGTATTCTGTCAGTTCCACAATTACATTACTTTGCAGATACAGCCAGTCCGTAAATTCTTTCGGGCTGGCTGTTCCTGTTTTTACAGCCTTTTTTCTCTGCAAGGCTTCTTTCTTAAAGTCGGAAAAGGCAGCCTGTATTTTTTCCAGACAGTCAGCCGGAAAGCCTGCGGTATTTTTTACCCGGTTTATTTTGTTGCGCCAGTTC
>OGDE01002189.1_pt1 | contig 10311 bp, 11 predicted proteins | sample 1570321 | NCBI WGS metagenome assembly OGDE01 (sample SAMEA2581976, study PRJEB24529) | metagenome | biome: Human gut stool | place: China | collected 2011 | reverse complement strand
CAAAACTCGCGCTATGCAAAGAGATTTTACTATAGTAGATAGCTTAGCGCTCAGACAATGCAACACTTCGATGATTCCAGACACTCATTCGCTAAAATTGCTATTCCTTGCACGATATTATCTCTCGCTCAATTTACATTCTAGATCTATAACTTTTATCGAGAAACTTATTTTTCTGCTCTATAAGATATCTACACTTAAAAAGCTTCACCCAAACTTCAAAGCGCCCCGATTCATATTTCTATGAATCAGGGCGCTTTTTATATCCTAATGGATGAAGTTCTGACTAAATCTTTATTTTAAATATTTTTGGATTAACTCCATATCAGGTGTTGTGTAATAAGTATTCTGGTTTGTAAAAATAACAAAGCCGGGTTTGCTGCCTGCAGGCTTCTTTACATAGCGTCTTTGTACGCAGTCGACAGGAACATTGCTGCCGTCGCGGGCCTTGCTGAAATATGCAGCCAACTGTACAGCAAGATCAATATCCTCCTGACGTGCTTCCGGCAGCGACGTTTTCAAAATAACGTGCGAACCGGGGATATCCTTGGTGTGGAACCATAAATCTTTAGGATTGCCCAAGGTAAAGGTAACATAATCGTTCTGTTTGTTATTTTTGCCGATATACAAATCTGCTTCAGAATTTAAACGGATATGCTGAAACTGAGATTTTTGCAGTCCGGCATTTTTCTTCTTTTTATTCGTGTCCTTAAGCAAACCGTTGCTGAGCATTTCCTGATTGATTTCCTCAATTTCTTCCTTCGTTGTAGCGGTAAGCAGCGAAGCGTCCAGACTTTCCAGATAGGCAAGCATTTCTACCGTAGATTTCTGCTGGATACGCACTTCGGTTTGAGCGCGTTTGTACTTATTATAGCGCTTGTAATAGGCCTGTGCGTTTTCCGTAGGCGAAAGGATTGGTGAAAGGCTGACCGTAACCGGTTCGCCGTCATAAATATTGATAAGCTCGGAGCTTGTCTGGCCTTTTTTTATCTGATAGATATTGGCCATGATAGTATCTGCCAGCATACGCTGTTCCTCTGCATTGGCAGCATTAGCTAAATCTTCTTGCAGAGCCTGCAGCTTTTTCTTAAGTTTGGCGGTTTCGCTGTTGACAAGCTTTTGCAGCTGTTCATGACGCGGAAGCTGGATCGGTTTAAGGCTGACTGCATAATTAAGAGCGCTGTTGATATCGGCAAATTTTTTGACCTGCATGCCATCCTGCACGTTCTGCGGTGGCAGTACAAGCATAGTTTTCACCTGATTTGTGCGGCTGATGAGCGCATAGACCGGATGCTTGGCGGCCTGCGCCTGCAAATCTGTCTGCAGCTTGCCGATAACCTGCGCCAGTGACTGACAGGCGGAGATTTCCAGACGTACCTCCTGCGGCAGGATATCCGCAGCAGTCAAAAGCTCCATGGTTGTCATTTTGCCGACACCGGTGGTAGCGCTGATAAAGGCCTTGGCAAAGTTAGCCGCAGGCAGTTTGTTGGCGGCCTGTACGATTTCCGACGGGTCAGCTGTCAAAAGGTTAAAGCCTTCCTGTGGCGGGGGCGCAATATAGGCTTTGCCGGGAAGGATAGTGCGATAGCTGCTCTGTGCTGCGCTTACATGCTTCAGAGAGTCGATGATAACATCGTCCTGCGTGAGAATGATATTGGTGTTTTTCTAGGTAAGCTCAAAAATCAGCTTTTTGGTAATTATTTTACTGGAGGCACCTAAAAGATCTATCTCCAGCGTAATAATGCGGTCCAGGCCGCTTTGGCTGATTTTTGTGATGCGTCCTTCCTCCAGATGCTTGCGCAGAAGCATACAGAAGGTGGGTGGAGTTTCCGGGTTTTCCGGCAGCTGCTGCGGCAGATAAAGCACACAGCTGCCGTTGTGCATATCGGCCAGCAGACTGCTTGTATCGCGTGTTCTGCGGACGAGTAGCAGAAGTGACTGCGGATTAGGCATATATACCTTATATATTTTGCTGCCCAGCAGTTCTTCGTTTAATGTATCTGTAAGCAGCTTTAAAGTTAAGCCTTCAATGTTCATAGGGACTCCTTTCGATGCAGGCTCGGCAAAGTTTTTTGAACCTGCGGGAAGACAATGCTAATTTATTATTTATCATATTATACTCCATTACCTGCAACAAGTATAGCAAAACAAAAATGGGCCATTTCTTTATCTAAGCGACGAAAAACGAAGAAAAATGCTGAAATCATTAGAGAAATGTGGTATAATAGATTTTCAAGATAAGATTGAAGCAAAAATACTTATCTTTTAAGCTGAAAAAATCACCTTTACTGGTGAAGATGGAGGAGGAAGCCTGTGTTAAAAAGTATGACCGGTTTCGGCCGTGGTTCCTACGAGGATGCAGATTTTTCTGTTAACATTGAAATGAAAACCGTGAACCACCGGTATAACGAGGTTGCTATCCGTTTGCCGAGATTTTTGAATCCTTTGGAGGATAAAATCCGCAAAACTATTTTAAAAACCGTTAGCCGTGGACGTATTGATGTGTTTATTACTGCTGATTATAATGTCAGCGGCAACTGCACTCTGAAGGTTGATAAAAACCTTGCTGCTGCCTATCATAAGGCATTGCAGGAGGTAGGCGTTGCTATCGGAGCCGACGCTGCAGGCATTAACGCTGCTGCAGAAATTCTCTATTTATCAAAATGCCCTGATGTAATTAACGTTAAGGAAGGCTTTTTTGATGTAGAAAGCGTTTGGCCCAAGGTTGAGCAGGCTGTAGAGCAGGCTGTTGCTAATCTGGTAGCTATGCGCGAAACAGAGGGTGGCAATATCTACGGTGATTTTATTTACCGTGCAGATCTGATTGCCGAAAAGCTGGCACAGATTGAAGAGCGTTCTCCCTTAGTTGTGGAAGAATATCAGGCTAAGCTGCAGGAGCGTCTGACTAATCTGCTGGCTGACAATAATATCAAGGTTGAGCCGGAGCGCTTGCTGCAGGAGGTTGCAATTTTTGCTGACCGCACCAGCATTACGGAAGAAATTGTCCGCTTGAAGAGCCATATCAAGCAATTCAAGACCATTATTGCTTCCGACCAGCCGGTAGGACGCAAGCTCGACTTCCTGATCCAGGAGTTTAACCGTGAAGCAAACACCATTGCTTCCAAAGCGAATGATTATACTATGGCGCAGATTGTTGTAGAAATTAAGGCGGAAATAGAAAAAATCCGTGAGCAGATTCAGAACATCGAATAAAACTGGAGGAAGTTATGGATATAAAGCTAGTTAATATCGGCTTTGGCAATATTGTCGCAGCCAACCGCATTATTTCTATTATCAGTCCGGAATCAGCACCGATTAAACGTATTATCCAGGAAGCCCGTGACAAGGGTATGCTGGTTGATGCAACCTACGGACGTCGTACTCGTGCTGTAGTTGTTGTGGACAGCGGTCACATCATCCTGTCTGCGGTACAGCCGGAAACTGTAGCCAACCGTCTGGTAGCACAAACTGCTGATTCTGAAGAAGAGGAGTAATTGGATCATGAGCAACGATATTGATAATGTTACTCCCAAGGGAGTACTTCTTGTAGTATCCGGTCCGTCGGGAGCAGGCAAAGGAACTATTTGCCAGATGTTGAGAGACCAGCTGCCGGATTTAGGTTATTCTATTTCTGTTACTACACGCGCACCGCGCACGGGTGAGGTTGACGGAGAAAGCTATTTCTTCAAGACAATTCCCGATGTTAAGCAGATGATCGAAAAGGGCGAGCTGCTGGAATATGCCGAGGTATACGGCAATTATTACGGCACACCGCGCAAATACGTGGAAGAGCAGCTGGAATCCGGCCGTGACGTACTGCTGGAGATTGATATTCAGGGTGCCTTGCAGATTAAAAAGCGCTTCCCCGAGGGCGTCTTTGTTTTCATCGTACCGCCTTCCTTGGATGAGCTTTCCGCACGTATTTATAAGCGTGGTACCGACAGCGAGGATGTTATCAAACGCCGTATGGCTTCCGCAGCCAGCGAGCTGACCTACGCTGCAGAATATGATTATATTATCATTAATGATATTGCGGAAAAGGCAGCGCAAAAGGTGCTGACAATTATGGAGGCTGAGCGTTACCGCGTAGCCAGAACATATTTTATTGTTGATAAGATTTGTAAAGCAAAAAAATAAATTTACATTATGCAGCAGTCTGCTGTGTGAACCATGAAATACTTAAAGGAGTGATTCTATAATGTCTATGGTAGATCCGTCTATTGACTATTTGGCAGAAAAAGTAGATAGCAAATACACTTTGGTTATTTTGGCAGCAAAAAGAGCACGCGAGCTCACTATTCCCGGCGTAAATTCCGCGGAAAAAGAGGTCAGCGCTGCGCTGAAGGAAATTGCTAACGATACTATTACCTACGAGCGTACTAAAAACGTATAACAGCGGGAGGGTAAAACCTTGTTAAAGGGCAAAAAAATTGTTTTGGGAGTAACCGGCGGTATTGCCGTTTATAAGGCTGTAGATCTTGTCAGCCGTCTGCGTAAGCAGGGCTGCGAGGTGCGTGTGGTCATGACCGAGCATGCACAGCAGTTTGTTACTCCGTTAACCTTCAAGGAAATCAGTGGTAATGCTGTTGCTACCAGCATGTGGAACAGCAACCAGGAATTCAATGTTGAGCATATTGCTTTGGCAAATTGGGCAGACGCTTTCTTAGTTGCGCCTGCTACCGCTAATATTCTGGCTAAAATGACCTATGGCATTGCGGATGATCTGCTGAGCACTACGCTTTTGGCAGCTCAGGCACCGATAGTTGTTTGCCCCGCAATGAATACCGGTATGTATCTTAATGCTGCAACTCAGGAAAATATCGCTAAGCTGCAAAGCCGCGGTATTACTGTAATGCCACCTGCTTCCGGACATCTTGCCTGCGGCACCAGCGGCCCCGGCCGTCTGCCTGAACCGCAGCAGATTGTGGAGTTTATGAGCAGCTTTTTTGCCGGCCGTGAGGGCGACCTGCGTGGGCTGAAGGTACTCGTTACCGCAGCAGGCACACGTGAGCCGATTGATCCTGTCCGCTTTGTTGGCAACCGTTCCAGCGGCAAGATGGGCTATGCTGTAGCTCAGATGGCTGCCGAGCGCGGTGCCGAGGTACTGCTTATCAGCGGTCCTTCCGCTCTTGCCGTACCGCCTAATGTGAAGGCAGTGCAGGTTGAATCGACCAATGAAATGCTGGAGGCCTGCCTTGCAGCCTACGATGGCGTGGATATTGTTATCAAAGCAGCAGCAGTTGCCGATTACCGTCCGCGTGATGTGGCAGACCAAAAGATTAAGAAGAAAACAGATGGTGCTCTGACTGTCGTCATGGATAAGAATCCGGACATCCTCAAAACCTTGGGGGCCAAGAAAACGCATCAGGTTTTGGTTGGCTTTGCTGCTGAAACACAAAATCTGCTGGCTAATGCCCGCGAAAAGGTAGTTAAGAAGAATCTCGATATGATTGTAGCCAATGATGTTACGGCTGCCGGTGCCGGGTTTAACTCCGATACCAATATCGTTAAGTTCCTCTATGCCAACGGCGATGTATGCGAGCTGGAGCAGATGCCTAAGGTTGATGTGGCGAACCGTATTTTGGACGAGGCTTTGCGTATTCGTAAAGAGCGCGCTTGATAGAGCGCGTATAAGGCCGCATCTGCGTCATGACTAGCTATATAATAGAATTGAATTCTATTTAGCATCAGCAGTTGCAAAAAAGTATTTTCACATATTTTTCGTAAAAAAAGTACTTGTCATTATCTTGATTTTGTTATATAATGGCATCTGTAACCAATTTAATACAACTCATCAAGAGCGATGGAGGGAATGGCCCTGTGAAGTCGCAGCAACCATTGCAGTGTGACAGCTGTAAAACGGTGCTAAGTCCTGCAGTTTATCTGTAAGATGAGAATGCTAAGAGTAGTAATTTAAGGCGTTCTCATAATGAGAACGCCTTTTCTTATACCATCTAAACACTCTCAACAACGTTTTTTATTTATGAAAGGAGCTACCAATGAGAAAATTATTTACTTCCGAATCCGTTACCGAAGGTCATCCCGATAAAATAGCAGACCAAATTTCCGATGCTGTGCTTGATGCCATCCTGGCTCAAGATCCTAAAGGCCGTGTTGCTTGCGAAACTATCGTTACTACCGGTCAGGTTCACATTTTCGGTGAAATTTCTACCCAATGCTATGTTGATATCGCACACATTGCCCGCGAAACCATCAACAATATCGGCTACAACCGTGCAAAATTCGGTTTTGACGGCAACACCTGCGGTGTGCTGATTTCCATCGACGAGCAGTCCCCTGATATCGCTATGGGCGTTGACAAAGCGCTGGAAGCTAAGGAAGGCCAGGCTGCTGAGGAAGAAACCGGTGCCGGTGACCAAGGTATGATGTTCGGTTATGCAACCAACGAAACCGAAAGCTACATGCCGATGCCTGCATATCTGGCTAACAAGCTGGCTCTGCAGCTGACCAAGGTTCGTAAGGAAGGCGTGCTGCCTTACCTGCGTCCGGACGGCAAAACTCAGGTTACCGTTGAATATGATGACGGCAAACCTGTTCGTGTAGATACTATCGTTATTTCTTCCCAACATGCACCGGAGGTTTCCAACGAGCAGATTCGCAAAGATATTATCGAAAAGGTTATTGCACCGATTGTTCCCGCAGAAATGTTGGATGCGGAAACCAAATACTACATCAACCCGACCGGCCGTTTCGTTATCGGCGGTCCTCAAGGTGACGCTGGTCTGACCGGTCGTAAAATCATCGTTGACACCTATGGCGGTATGGCTCGTCATGGCGGCGGTGCTTTCAGCGGCAAGGACCCCTCTAAGGTTGACCGCAGTGCTGCTTATGCTGCACGTCACGTTGCTAAAAATATCGTTGCCGCAGGTTTGGCAGATAAATGCGAAATCCAATTGGCATACGCTATCGGCGTAGCACATCCGGTTTCCGTTCTGGTTGAAACCTTCGGCACTGGCAAAATCAGCGAGGACAAGATTGCTGAGCTGGTTCGCAAAAACTTCTCCCTGAGCCCGACCGGCATTATCCGTGAGCTGGATTTGCTGCGTCCTATCTACAAGCAAACTGCTGCTTATGGTCATTTCGGCCGTACAGATGTTGATCTTCCATGGGAGCATCTGGACAAGGTTGAGACTCTGAAGAAGTATCTTTGCAACAGCTACGAATAATCGTTTCAGAAGAATAAAGAGTGAAGCCCCCGGTAGTGCCAGTACCGGGGGCTTCTTGCATGGTGAGATGGGGTTTTTTATAGAAAATTTAGAGATAGGGAATATAGTTTATGTTATAATACGTGTATGTGAATGTGTGAATTTATAAAGGACGGAGATACAGATGAAGTTAAAAACACGTATTATTGTGGGCTTCGTTGCGATCATCCTGCTGCCGCTGCTTCTTTTTTCCGCAAGTCTGTACGGGTTCAGCCAGACGCAGGCGAAGCATGTGCAGGAGAGCAGCAGCCAGGCTTCGGATTCCAGCCAGATGGTCTATGATATTTCGCTGCCGCAGTCTTCCAGCAGCCAGGTGAAGCTGATGGCCAAGGATATGATCCTGACCGCAACGATCATCCTTGTTTTTACCGCATTGTCCGTGGGGCTGTGGATCTACAGGAGTATTGCGGTTCCGCTGGTGAAGCTTAAGAAGGCTACCAAGAACATCAAGGAGGGGAATCTGGATTTTGTGCTGGAGGTTGAGGGGAATGATGAATTTTCCCAGCTTTGCCAGGATTTTGAGGAGATGCGTAAGCGTCTGAAGGAGTCCACGGAAGAGAAGATCCTGATGGATAAGGAGAATAAGGAGCTGATCAGCAATATTTCCCATGATCTGAAGACGCCGATCACTGCGGTGAAGGGTTATGTGGAGGGGATCATGGATGGTGTGGCGGATACGCCGGAGAAGATGGACCGGTATGTGCGTACCATTTATAATAAGACCAATGAGATGGATCATCTGATCAATGAGCTGACCTTTTATTCCAAGATCGATACCAACCGTATTCCGTATACGTTCAGCAAGCTGAATGTGGAGGATTATTTTTCGGATTGTGCGGAGGAGCTTGGGCTTGAGATGGAGACCAGGGGGATCGAGCTTGTGTATGCCAATTATGTGGAGAAGGGTGTGCAGGTTATTGCGGATGGTGAGCAGATCCGCCGTGTGATCCATAATATCGTGAGTAATGCCATTAAGTATATGGAGAAGCCAAGGGGGATTATCCAGCTTCGTGTGAAGGATGTGGGTGATTTTATCCAGGTGGAGATCGAGGATAACGGCAAGGGTATTGCCGCCAAGGATCTGCCGTATATTTTTGACCGTTTTTACCGTACCGATGTTTCCAGAAATTCTTCCAAGGGAGGAAGCGGTATCGGACTTTCCATCGTAAAGAAGATCATGGAGGATCATGGTGGAAAGGTCTGGGCCACAAGCCGGCTGGGAATCGGAACGATCATGTATTTTGTTCTCAGAAAATATCAGGAGGTACCGATGAATGAGTAGGATTTTGATCATAGAGGATGAGGAAGCGATCGCGGATCTGGAGAAGGATTATCTGGAGCTTTCGGGTTTTGAAGTGGAGATCGAGAACCGTGGTGATACGGGGCTTGTACGTGCTATGAAGGAGGAGTTTGATCTGATCATCCTGGATCTGATGCTTCCGGAGGTGGATGGCTTTGATATCTGCCGGCAGGTCCGTGAGGAGAAGAATACGCCGATCATTATGGTTTCTGCCAAGAAGGATGATATCGATAAGATCCGCGGACTGGGTCTTGGTGCGGATGATTATATGACCAAGCCGTTCAGCCCAAGTGAGCTGGTTGCACGTGTGAAGGCGCATATGGAGCGTTATAACCGGCTGGTTGGTTCCAATGTGCATAAGAATGATGTGATCGAGATCCGTGGTATTAAGATTGATAAGACGGCCAGGCGTGTGTGGGTCAATGGTGAGGAGACGACGTTTACTACCAAGGAGTTTGATCTTCTGACTTTTCTGGCTGAGAATCCGAACAGGGTTTTTACAAAGGAGGAGCTTTTCCGGGAGATCTGGGATATGGAGTCTGTGGGTGATATCGCTACGGTTACGGTGCATATCAAGAAGATCCGTGAAAAGATCGAGTTTAATACGGCCAAGCCTCAGTATATTGAGACGATCTGGGGTGTGGGGTATCGGTTTAAGGTGTGAGCCTGTGGGGAAGGCTTCGGATGGAGCTACTGCAGGTGTATGAGTGCAGATCGGAATGATGGTGTATGATCTGTCGGGTGCTTTTGAGAGGAGTGGAGATATGCCGCTGTTGAGGGAAAGAATTTATACGATAGAGGATATTTATGCTTTGCCGGAGGGTGAAAGAGCGGAACTGATCGATGGACAAATTTATTATATGTCGCCACCGAATACGAGACATCAGAGGATCTCGAGCATTTTGTCCAGAAAAATAGGCAACTATATAGATGACAATAAAGGGAAATGTGAAGTATTTGCTGCACCGTTTGCAGTGTATCTGGATGAGAAAACAAATACTTACGTGGAACCGGATGTTTCCGTTATCTGTGATTCTGATAAACTGGATGACAGAGGTTGTAAAGGAGCTCCGGACTGGATCATTGAGATCGTTTCTCCTTCAAGCAGGCGTATGGACTACTACACGAAGCTGTTTAAATACAGGACTGCCGGTGTGAGAGAGTACTGGATCGTGGATCCTGTGAAGAAGCTGGTAATGGTGTATGATTTTGAAAATGAGGATACGGAGCAGTATACATTTCAGGATTCGATCAAGGTGGGGATCTATGAGGAGCTGAGGATCGATTTTGCTGAGATGTGATAAAAATGGAGGGGAATATCGTCTGGTGATAGCCCCTCCTTGTTTTTAGGATGAAAAGGACGAATTATGGAAGACAGATTATACAAGAAACTGGAAGCGTACGGTAAGAGTGATTTTTATCCGTTTCATATGCCGGGGCATAAGAGGAATCCGCTGGCTGTGGAGGGGGATTTTCCGGTGGAGAGGGATATTACGGAGATTGACGGGTTTGATAACCTGCATCATGCTGAGGATATTTTGAAAAGGGCCCAGGAGGATGTTGCACGGATCTACGGTGTGCAGGAGAGTTTTTACAGTATTAATGGAAGCTCCGGGGCGATCCTGGCGGCGGTGTCTGCGGCTGTGGATAAGGGGGGACAGATCCTGGTGGCAAGGAACTGCCATAAGGCGGTTTACCATGCGATTTATCTGCGGGAGCTGAGTGCCACGTATATTTATCCACATGAAGATCAGAGACTGGGGATAAACGGAGGAATTTCCCCTG
>OGDE01002186.1_pt1 | contig 10313 bp, 10 predicted proteins | sample 1570321 | NCBI WGS metagenome assembly OGDE01 (sample SAMEA2581976, study PRJEB24529) | metagenome | biome: Human gut stool | place: China | collected 2011 | reverse complement strand
AATTATTTTTTTAATATCATTAATTCCAACATGGTTTTTGCTTTCGGTAGATCAAAACAGTTCTTTTGTTATGATAACAGTTGCTAGGCTATGGATGATTTGGAATTTTTGGATATTACCAATAATTATCATTGGACGTTTTTTGATTAATCCTAGAGATGATTATGGATTTGGAGGTCCTTATTCAAAAAAAAGCATTTCAACAATATGTATAGTAATAGCTGAAGTATGTTTGGTAGCATTTTCCGAAATAAGTATAGCTGAAAGTAATCTTATAAGAATTGGCTTATTATTAGCAGTGATAATTTTTATTTTTTCGCATTTTTATCTAAAAAATAAAGTATCCAGTGAAACAAAATTTACGTTTGAGTTGGTAGTTAGTATGTATGGTGTTTTCTTTTTCTTTTTATTAGATTATTTTAAAAGTTTTTAATATCCATGGAGGTACTATGTGTATAAAAGTAAAATTTACATTTTCATGTGATGATGAAAGTGTAAATAAAACAAATTTAGAGTTATGTCAATTAAAACAGCTTTTAAAAGATTATAAAATGAAAGAGCAATGGGTCGGCGATGACATATATGAAATTAATCAGAATACAGAATTATATCAAAAAATAACTAATTTTGTAAAAACTAATTTAGATGAAACAATAGAATTCATTATATTTTCTTTTAAAGTAACGATGGATAAAGAAGAATGGAATGATGCGACAGCGTTTAAAATTTGTTTTCCAAAGCATTATTGTCAAGAATATGATGATATTGATAATGAATACAATGAATGTTCAATATGTTATAGTAAAGAAAAAACAGATGAGTTATTTTTTGCACAACCGAAAGGATATATAAAAAAACATGAGAATGATTATGGGTTTGCAGGCTTGGATGGAACAGGAGAGTTGTTGTTATTACCAAAACTGGTGGAGAAATTAAAAAAATCAGGAGTAGATAAAAAATATTTTCAGCCGATTATAAGCAAAAGTAAAAAGATATTAGGATATACTTTTATTACTGATAATATATTACCACAGAAAAGTTATATTGATGAAAATTATAAATTTGAAAATCAATGTGAAAAATGTGGAAGAATAAATATGACAGAAAATGAAAACATTTTCTATTTCATACCGAAAAGAATAACAGAAGAAGGAATAAAAAATTTAAAGGATGTAAATAAGACATATGAATTTTACGATGAGTATAGGGAAATTATAATAAGTAAAAAGGTTGCACAAATTATAAAAGAAAATGTTCCATATGCAAAATTTTACCCTGTTATTTTAGATAACAGAAATTAAAAACAAATCAACTATTCAGGAACCACCCCGCGATTCTGAACAATCGTAGAAAACACGATCATCGTACTAGTCTTCCCAAAGTGCTGCAATTTCCCAATAAATTCATCCAGTTCCATCGTACTAGGAAAAGCAACCTTCAGTAGCACAGAATAATTTCCAGTTACACAATCACATTCCAATACATTTGGGGTGTGCTCGAAGAAAAGGATAAACTTCGGGTTTTTGTGCAGGGCTGATTTCGAGACTGATATATGCTTTAATATGATAACCGAGTTGGATCGGGTCAACAGAAGCATGAAATCCAGTCAGAATTCTTTCCGCTTCCAATCGTTCAATTCTGGCAGAAACAGCCGGAGAGGTGAGAAATACTTCCGCTGCGATCTTCTTAAGAGGTGTACGAGCATCTTGTTGTAAAATAGAAATAATCTTCTTATCAATCGTGTCCATAAAATCAAGTCTCCTGTGTGATAAAAATGCAAAATTACCGAATGACTAAATTAATTTAAGTATAGAACTTTTGCAAAAAGCATGCAATGGACAACCACTTAATTATTTAAAGTAAATCAAGGCCGTTATTAAAAAAAGAAAAGATGAAACACAAAATTTGAACTTTAAATTTGGAAAGACAGGATTAAGGTTTACGAACATTGCATACTGTGTTAAGCTTCAACACATAAAATCTTGAAACAAGACGACAGCATGAGTAATCAGAAAAGAGGAAGACAATGTTAAGCAGAATGGAACACGATTCAATTGGAGCATTAAACGTACCAGAGGAAGCATACTATGGAGTTCAGAGTATACGTGCAGCCACAAATTTTCAAATCACACACCGTCCATTACATCCAGTGTTGATTGACAGCATCGTAATGGTCAAAAAAGCAGCAGCGATCACGAATGAAAAGTCTGGAAAACTTGACCAGCAAATCGCTTAGACGATCATTCAGGCATGTGATGAGATTCTGGATGGAAATTTAAGAGATCAGTTTATCGTGGATGCAATCCAAGGAGGGGCTGGAACTTCTGCCAATATGAATGCAAACGAAGTGATTGCCAATCGTGCGATAGAAATCCTTGGTGGAACCAAAGGAGATTACAGCATTGTACATCATGGGAAGAACACAGCTTCAGGATGCCGTTCCAATGAGACTAGGACAAAGTTTTGGAGCATTTGCACATGTTTTAAAAAGGGATATTAAGAGACTAAAAAATGTTATGGATGAGATGAAAGTCTTAAACATCGGAGCAACAGCCATTGGAACAGCGATCAATGTAGCCCCTTACTATCTTGCAAACATTTCTTATGAATTAAGCAAAGTTGCAGGAATTTCATTAAAACAGGCAGATGATCTGATCGATGCCACACAGAACTTAGATGGATTTGTCAGTGTATCCGGGGTGTTAAAAACATGTGCCGTTGATATTTCCAAGATATCCAATGACCTGAGATTAATGTCATTTGGCCCAAGAACTGGTTTATCAGAAATCAATCTTCCAGCAAGACAGAATGGTTCATCCATCATGCCAGGAAAGATCAACCCAGTGATTCCAGAAGTTGTATCACAGGTTGTATACCTGATCATTGGACATGACTATACGATCACGATGGCAGCTGAAGCCGGACAGTGCGAAGAATATATTGAAAAAAGTGTTGGAATCTCAACAGCGTTATGTCCATATATCGGATATGCAAAGTCTGCTGAGATTGCAAAGAAATCACTAAAAACAGGAATTTCTGTAAAAGAGCTGGTATTAGAAGAATGTCTGTTAAAGGAAGAAGAATTAAAAGAGATCTTAAAATCAGAGAAAATGACACAGCCTATGAGAGAAAAAGTGATGAAAGCAGTATCGTGATACAATTAGAATACAAAAAAGAATGAAAAGTAAGAAGAGGCTTTGGAGAAATTCAGAGCTTCTTTTATTGCAATATCCTCTCGCACAAGATATAATACATAAATAGAACATAAGTACGATTGGAGGATGGAAAGAATGATAATAATTCTATGCTTAGACAACAACAACGGTATGATGTTTAATGATCGAAGGCAGAGTCAGGATCGAGGCTTGCGAGAGTATATTGCGGAGATGACCAAAGGGGAGAAGGTCTATATGAATGCGTATACAGAGAAGTTGTATGAAGAGATCAACGATCCGGTTACTTGTGAAGATTTCTTACACAAGGTAGGAAAAGGGGAGACTTGTATTGTAGAGAATCTTCCATTAAAACCAGTGATAGACAAGATCGAAGAGATCGTGATCTTCCGTTGGAATAAAGTCTATCCATCCGATCAGGTATTAGATGTAGATCTTGAGGAATGGAAACTTGTAGAAGAAGAACAGATCGAAGGTTCCACTCATGAGATCACAAAGCAGATTTATCTTCCACAATAATCAGGCAGATAAATAAAAATAACAAGAGGAGAAACAAGTTGATGATGAGAGTAACAAAGAAATTATATGCCCTGCTGATCGCAGGAATGATGGCAGTATCACTGGCAGGATGCCAGAGTACAGGCAATAGCAGTAATGACGAAAGCACACAGAACGAACAAAGCAGCAAAGGAAGTACAAATTCTTCCACCAAATCTGTATCATCTGACAATATTCCGGATTTTTCAGGGAATATGACGGTTGCTGTTGACAATAATAATCCAGATTTTACATCCAAAGATCTGACAACAAAATCCTACGAGTCTTACAGCAGACTTGACTCTGAAGGAAGATGTCAGGTGGCGGAAGCGTGTGTTGGAAAAGATATCATGCCAAAAGGAAAACGCGGAGCGATCGGTATGGTAAAACCAACCGGATGGCATACAGCAAAATACAATAACGTTGATGGGAAATATCTATATAACCGTTGTCATTTGATCGCTTACCAGCTGACCGGTGAGAATGCCAATAACAAGAACCTGATTACAGGAACAAGATCTTTTAACGTGGATGGAATGTTACCATATGAAGAGATGGTCGGTGACTATGTCCGTGAGACAGGAAACCATGTATTATACAGAGTCACACCAGTCTTTGACGGAGATGATCTGGTAGCCAAAGGGGTACAGATGGAAGCGATGTCTGTGGAAGATAAGGGAGAAGATATCAAGTTTAATGTCTTTGTATATAATGTACAGGATGGAGTGAAGATTGATTACGAGACAGGAGACAGTGAAGCAGATAGCAGCGTGCAGGTAATAACAGAGAATTCAAAAGCAAGCCAGAAATACCACACAAACCAGAATTCATCTAATAACAGCAAAAACAACAGCAGTAACAAAAATACAACAGCAGCAAAAACAAATACAAAGACAACTGCTTCACAGAAGATCCGTGGAAACAGCAGATCAAAGGTATACCACTGCCCAGGTCAAAGAGATTATGACCGTATGGGAACATCAAAATATTTAGTCACATTTAAGAGTGAGAAAGAAGCAAAGGCAGCGGGATATCATAAGGCACAAAGATAAAAGAAAGAGTTAACGATCCATAAAGACAGACAGGAGGAAATCATATGAGTTTAAATGCAACACCAAGAGGAGACAGAATTCACATCGCATTATTCGGGAAACGAAATGCCGGGAAGTCAAGTGTTATCAATGCTATGACGAACCAGGAATTAGCAATCGTATCCGATGTCAAAGGAACAACGACAGATCCTGTATACAAGGCAATGGAACTTCTGCCATTAGGACCAGTAGTTATGATCGATACCCCGGGACTTGATGATGAAGGAGAATTAGGGGAAAAGCGAGTCAAGAAAGCAAAAGAAGTCTTGGGCAAGGCAGATATCGCGCTTGTGATCATGGATGCTACAGCTGGTATGACAGAGTTTGAAGAAGATATGATATGTCTGATCGAAGAAAAGAAGATTCCTTATCTGAAAGTCTACAATAAGATGGATCTTACTGATGCAAAAGAATGGAAAGAAGACAAAGCATGTTTCGTCAGTGCTAAGGATAAAAAAGGTATCTGGGAGTTGAAAGAAGAGATTGGAAAACTGATTCCAACCGATGATGATACATTAAAGATCGTAGGAGATTTAGTTTGTCCAAATGATTTTGTGATCTTAGTCGTACCGATTGACAGTGCAGCACCAAAAGGCAGACTGATCCTGCCACAGCAGCAGACGATCCGTGATCTTTTGGAAGCGGGTGCAGCATCGATCGTTGTGAAAGAGACAGAATTAGAAAAGACATTAGAAGAAATCGGCAAGAAACCAGCCTTAGTGATCACAGATTCCCAGGCATTTGGAAAGGTTTCAAAAATCGTTCCAGAAGATATTAAACTAACTTCATTTTCAATCCTGTTTGCAAGATACAAAGGAGATCTGGAAGAGGAAGTCAGAGGAGTCAAAGTTTTAGAACATCTAGAAGACGGAGCAAAGATTCTGATCGCAGAAGGATGTACTCATCACAGGCAGTGTGATGATATCGGAACGGTGAAAATCCCAAGATGGCTGAAACAGTATACAGGCAAGACGTTTGATATTCATACAAGCAGTGGAAATTCATTTCCAGATGATCTTGATACTTATGATCTGGTTATTCACTGTGGAGGATGCACATTAAATAGAAGAGAGATGAAGAACCGTATCGCAAGAGTCAAAGATGCAGGGGTTCCAATCGTCAATTATGGAATCTTTATTGCAGCAACACAGGGAATTCTAAAGAGAACTTTAGAACCATTTGAAGAAGCAAGCAGGATCTTAAATGAGATTTAGGATAGACTATTTCAAAAAATCAGCATAAATTAACAAAAATCAGCAAGACTGCTTCTTTACAAAGAAAGATAAGTTTTGTAGAATAGAAAGATAGAATTAAAACCAAATGGGAGGAAATCATGAGCAAAGTAAGAACAAGATTTGCACCAAGCCCTACAGGGCGTATGCATGTAGGTAACTTAAGAACAGCCCTTTATGCATATCTGATCGCACGTCATGCAGGCGGAGATTTTATTTTAAGAATTGAAGATACAGACCAGGAAAGACAGGTAGAAGGAGCAGAACAGATCATCTACAATACTCTTAAGAAAGCTGGGATGAATCACGATGAAGGGCCAGATGTTGGTGGAGACGTTGGACCATATGTTCAGAGTGAAAGACAGGCTCAGGGACTGTATTTAAAATATGCGAAAGAGTTGATCGATAAAGGAGAAGCATATTATTGTTTCTGCGATCAGGAAAGATTAGACACACTGAAAGTAAAATCAGGAGATGTTGTGATTAGTCATTATGACAAGCACTGCTTAAACTTATCCAAAGAAGAAGTTCAGGCAAAATTAGATGCAGGAGTACCATATGTAATCCGTCAGAATAACCCAACAGAAGGAACAACATCTTTCGTAGATGAGATTTACGGAGAGATCACAGTAGATAATATCGAATTAGATGATATGATTCTGATCAAATCCGATGGATATCCAACATACAACTTTGCAAACGTTGTTGATGACCATTTAATGGGAATCACACATGTTGTTCGTGGTAACGAATACTTATCTTCTACACCAAAATACAATCGTTTATACGATGCATTTGGATGGGAGAAACCAGTATACATTCACTGTCCACTGATCACAGACGAAGAACATCACAAATTAAGTAAGAGAAAAGGACATTCTTCCTTCGAAGATCTGATCGAACAGGGATTCCTACCAGAGACGATCGTAAACTTCGTTGCATTACTTGGATGGAGTCCAGGAGGAGAACAGGAAATCTTCTCATTAAAAGAATTAGAAGAGATCTTTGATTACAAACATATGTCTAAGACACCAGCAGTCTTTGACATGAATAAGATCAAATGGATGAATGGTGAATATATCAAAGCTATGGATTTTGATCGTTTCAAAGAACTGGCTATGCCATATGTAACAGAGACGATCCACAGAGAGATGGATTTTGATAAGATTCTTTCAATGGTTAAGACAAGAATTGAATTATTTACAGAGATTCCGGGACATATTGATTTCTTTGAAGCAGTTCCAGAATATGATGTAGAAATGTATAAACATAAGAAGATGAAGACAACACCAGAGACTTCATTAACAGTATTAAAAGAAATCTATCCAGTGATCGAAGCACAGGAAGACTTTACAAATGATGCGTTATATGAGATGTTAGTATCCTTTGCAAAAGGACATGAGTATAAGAATGGTTATGTAATGTGGCCAGTTCGTACAGCAGTATCCGGAAAGCAGATGACACCGGGTGGAGCGACAGAATTAATGGAACTTCTTGGCAAAGAGGAATCTTTAAAGAGAATCAATGATGCAATCGCAAAACTGGAGGCAGCACTTGCGTAATCATTTAAGTGAGGCACAGAAAGAAGCTGTGATGCATAAGGATGGACCAATGATGGTACTTGCAGGACCAGGTTCAGGGAAGACACTTGTGATCACAAAGAGAATTCAATATTTGATATCGCACTATCAGATCCCACCGCAGCGGATTCTGGTCATTACATTTACCAGAGCAGCAGCGAATGAGATGAAAGAGCGGTTTTGGCGGCTGGCAGGGGAAACCCTGCCGGTTTCTTTTGGAACCTTTCATTCTGTGTTTTTTACGATTTTAAAATATGCCTATCACTATAGTGCAGATAATATTCTGCCGGAACATAAAAAATATGACTTTATCCGTGAGATCATCACAGATCATGAGCTGGAGATTGATGATGAAGCAGATTTTATGCGTCAGATCATACAAGAGATCAGCTTAGTCAAAGGGCAGATGATCCCTCTTGCCTATTATCACAGTGGGTGCTGTGGGGATGAAGTGTTTAAAGAAATTTACCGGGCATATGAAGAAAAACTGCATGAGAACCGTTGGATCGATTTTGATGATATTTTGGTTTATACGTATGAGTTGTTAAAAGAGCGTGAGGATATCAGAAAAGCATGGCAGCAGAAGTTTCCATATATTTTGATCGATGAGTTTCAGGATATCAATAAGATTCAGTATGAGATCGTCAAGATGTTAGCAGGAGAGACAAAGAACCTCTTTATCGTAGGAGATGATGATCAGTCTATTTATAAGTTTCGAGGTGCAAGACCAGAACTGATGTTAAATTTTCCAAAGGATTTTGAGAATACCAGACAGGTGATCTTAAACCGAAACTATCGTTGCGGGGAAGAAATCGTACAGGTTGCGGAAGATATCATTTCTTATAATACAAAACGTTTTGAAAAGAAGATGCAGGCAAGAGAAGATGCTGCAAGTATGGTTGAGGTTCGTACATTTAAAGATCACTATGAGGAGAATAAGCATATCATTTACACGATCAAGGAAGAGATGGCAAAGAAGACACCGTTATCCCAGATCGCGATCCTTTATCGGACCAATCAGGGGCCAAGACAGCTGATCGCTGCATTGATGGCATACAATATCCCATTTTATATGCAGGATGCAGTACCGAATCTGTTTGATCACTGGATTTCCAAAAATATCATAGATTATATGCACCTTGCGATGGGAGATCGCAAAAGAAGCACATTTTTAAGAGTCATGAACCGCCCCAAGCGTTATATCAGCAGGGAGTATCTGACCGAATCACAAGTGTCATTTGATGATCTGTTAGAGAAGGTCAAAGATAAACCATGGCTTTATGAATATGTAGAAGATTTTAAGGAAGATCTTCGGATCATGAAGAATATGACTCCGTTGATGGCGATCAATTATATCCGGAAATCCGTGGGATACAATGCGTATTTAGCAGAATATGCAAGATTTCGCAAGATTCAGGAAGAAGAATTTACACAAGTATTAGAAGAACTTCAGGAGAGCGCAAAAGGCTATGATACATATGAGGCATGGTTTGATCATATCAAAGAATACACCGAAGAATTAAACCGCCAGTCAAAAGAGAATCAGAAAGAAAAAGAAGGAGTTGTGGTCAGCACGATGCACAGCACCAAAGGATTGGAATTTGAACGTGTCTTTTTGCCAGATGTCAATGAAGACGTGATCCCACATAAGAAGTCCATGAAAGAAGAAGACGTGGAAGAAGAAAGACGTTTGTTTTACGTTGGAGTTACAAGAGCCAAGAAATATCTGCACATCTTGTCAGTAAAGAAACTTTATAACAAAGACAGCAGGCCGTCAAGGTTCGTAGAAGAACTAAGAAGCCGTCAGGAGAAAAGAGGTGTTTTGCATGGAAAATAGAGCGATGCCAAGAGCAGGCGAATTTTATATGCATTTTAAAGGAAAACTTTATCAGATCGTTACGGTTGCAATACATACAGAGACAGAAGAACCATTGGTGGTCTATCAGGCAATGTATGGAACGTTTAAGACATATGCAAGACCACTTGCGATGTTTTTAAGTGAAGTTGATCATGAAAAATACCCAGATGTGCAACAGACATATCGTTTTCAGAAAGTAGAATTGTGTGAAAATGCAGGAGACCAGTATGGTATAAAAATCAAGGAAACAGAGCAAGATTCAGAAGCAGAACTGGTTGATGAAGTGACAGCACAGGAAAATGAATGTGATGAGACAGAAGAAACAGCAGACATTGAACCACTGTTGAAATTCTTAGATGAAACAGATCTTCATGAGCGCCTGAATATTTTATTACAGTATAGAGATCAGATCACAGAAACGATGCTGGAATCCATGGGTATGGCAATGGATTGTGTCCTGAATGGAAAAACTCTGGAAGAAAAGTATTATGAACTTGACAAAGTGATCCGAACAAAACTTCAATATGAAAAAAAGCCCCGCATATAAGATGCAAGGGCTTTTTTATTAATATCATATTATTCTTCGTCTTCTAAGATCTCATCTAAGACAGCAGTGACTGTCTCATATTCTTCGTCTGTTTCAATGTTGTCAAGACTGAAAGTATCAGGATCTTCAGGGTCTTCGTTGTAACGATATAAAAGTAAAGCCCCTTCTTCGTCATCACTTTCTAAGTCTTCAACAGTGATCAATGCGATATATTCCTGATCATCTAATTCTTCTACAGAGAATAAAGCGATCACGGCACAGTCTTGTTCAGTTCCATCTTCTAATTCTAAATGTA
>OGDE01002182.1_pt1 | contig 10337 bp, 9 predicted proteins | sample 1570321 | NCBI WGS metagenome assembly OGDE01 (sample SAMEA2581976, study PRJEB24529) | metagenome | biome: Human gut stool | place: China | collected 2011 | reverse complement strand
TTTCCATTTTATAGGCTCCGATGGCTTCATAGATCGTGGCTCCGCTGTGCAGGTCGTGAATGATAAACTGCCTCAGCTCCTCTTCCTTTTTCGTGATGATGCAGACACGCCGCTTGATATTATTGTCAAAAATAAAATGATCCAGAACGATTCCGTTAAAATACGTTCCCAGAATACTTAAGACCACCGTCTTTTTATCATACACAAGCGCCGCGGAAAGTGCCACGCACATACCGGAAAGAGACATGGCTTTTCCAAGTTCCATGTGGAGATACTTATTCATGATCTTCGCCACGATATCCAGTCCGCCTGAGGATGCATTCCGGTTAAAAAGAATGCTAAGTCCCACACTCACTACCAGAATATAACACAGAACATCCAGTTCCTGGCTATCTGTCATGGAACCGAAATTTGGAAAAATGATCTCAAACAATCCCAGAAACAACGGCAGCATTACACTGGTATAAACCGTCTTAACTCCAAACTCTCTTCCACAGGTAAAAAATCCAATGATCAGCAATACCACATTCAGGATCATGGTAATCGCCGACAGCTGCAGCGGCACAAAGTTGGAAAGCACGATTCCAAGACCGGAAATACTGCTGACCGACGTATGGCTTGGCACCAGGAAAAAATATACCGCTGCTGCGATGATCGCCACTGCTACGGTGAGAATCACGGTTTCCTTAACGATATCCGCATAATTCAGTTTCTTTTTCATGATTTCAGATACTCTTCCCATTCTTTTTCTTTAGCGCCCACCAGCACCTTGTCTTTCCCAACAAGGATTGGTCGTTTCACAAGCATCCCGTCTGTTGCAAGAAGCGCAAGCTGCTCTTCCTCACTCATCTCCGGAAGTTTATCTTTCAGTTTCATCTCTTTATAAATATTTCCACTGGTATTGAAAAAACGCTTCAGCGGAAGACCGCTTATTTTCCACCAGGTTTTCAGTTCCTCTGCAGTCGGATTGTCAGTCTTAATATCGCGCAACGTATATTCTGCGCCGCTCTCATCCAGCCATTTCTGAGCTTTTTTGCAGGTACTGCATTTTGGATAGCATACAAATAACATGTTGTGTCCCTCCTGTTCTTCAGCAGTAAATAAATTCACTGCTGTCTGTTTTTGTCGCCTGCAGCACAGAATTTTTATAGAACTTTTTTTACTGTACTGTCCAGGTTTTATTTTAACATAGACGATGCGGTATTTCTATCCTCTTGTTCCGACCATATCAGCTTCGATTCCTGTTTCATCTCATCCACAATTTTCTCCGCTGCATCCAGATCTCCCTTTGCTTCCAGCTCTGTTAATTCCAGACTCTTCTTTCCGGCCTCCTCACTCATATAATAAACCTCTGTTACCGTTTCCGGGATGCTATCATCTTCCGGTGATACTTCCTCTGTCTTTTTGGAAAAATCCTGAAGCAGCATGTCATCGCCTTTCAGTTCCAGAGTTCCTGCATATGGCGCGTCAATGGCGTAGACGAACTCTGTTTTTCCATCTTCCGTGTACTGTACTTTCATTCGGTTGATGAGATTATTGGAAGAATACAATCTATTATTTTTTACGTACATTCCGCTATTTTCCAGGGTCATGTATTTTTCGTTGAAATACCAGTGATTGTAGCCTGCTGCCGCAGCGATGAGTGTCAGGATAACTGCCACTGCTGCTGTCAGCACTCTGCGTATTATTAATTTTCTCCGGATTTTTTTCAGTGCGGCTACGCTTCCGGTATTTGCATTACTTTCAGTATTTTCCGTCCCACCAGTTCCACATCCTGCTACAGAAGCTACAGATGATCTTATCCGGGCCTGCTCTTTTCCCTGCTCTTCTTTCATGATCTCCAACATTTTTCTGCATTCCTGACAGGTTCCCATATGTTCTTCCACCAGCGCCCGACTGTCTTCGCTTAATATCCCATCTATATAAGATGGCATCAGATCCTGTATTACATCACATGTGATCCTCATTGCTCCAACTCCTCTCTGATCTTTATTCTTGCACGGTAATAAGTCACCCGCGCCCAGTTTTCACTTTTTCCAAAAAGCATTCCGATCTCACTAAACTTAAGCTCTCCGAATGTCCGCAGGGAAAAAACTTCTTTATACGGTTCCGAAAGGCCATGCAAAACTTTGTGGATCTCCATAGCCTGACTCCGCTGTGCCAGCTTTTCCTCCAGAAGCTCTCCGCCAGCGCTTTCTATTTTTTCCAGCTTCTCATCCCCGAGAAGTTGCTTCTTCTGTTTTTTCAGATGATCGTACAACGTATTCTTTGCAATCTGGCAAAGCCACACACGCACATCACAGTCACCCCGGAACTGATCTATCTTTTCCAGAGCTTTAAAAAATGTCTCCTGTGTCACTTCCTCAGCCAGCGATCCATCCTGTGAGATAGAACGGATATACCGATATACAATGTCAAAATATGTCCGGTAAAGTTCCTCTATGTTCATCGGTTTTTCTCTTTCCTCCCTTCTCACTTATAAGACGCACTGATCTCAAAAATGTTACAGAAAATTTTTCAAAATTTCGTCCGATATTTTTATTCCGGCGTTTCTTTTAGCACAAACGAAATGCCCGGTATAAAAATACCGGGCACAGCATTATCAGAATTTTCTTCTGACCTCCTCTTACACTCTGCTGCATACCTTCACATCGTTCCATGCTTTTCATAATATTTCTTTTTTTCCGCATACATAAGATCATCTGCTCTTCTCAGCATTGTCTCAAGCTCCGAAGAGCTTTCCTCCCAGACAACGCCAACAGAAACACTGATCCTTTTAGCAGCAATGCTGTCACAGATATCCCTGACCTTACTCCGAAAAATCATCTCATCCATGTCAAAACAGATGAGTACAAATTCATCGCCACCTACTCGGTAAGCATTCTCCGGCAGAATCGCAAGCATGGAACGCGCTGTATTTATGATCAGCCTGTCTCCGGCCTCATGTCCGTAAAGATCATTCACCCGTTTCAGACCATTGATATCAATATATGCTACTCCTGTTTTTATCACTGTTTTTGCCTGCATGCCTTCCAAAACCTGAATATACCTGTTCCTGTTATACAAGGTCGTCAGCATATCACGGTAGCTCATGTACTGCAGACACGCCTTACGCTCCTTGGCTTTCAGGCTGTCCGTTAAAAAGTACTGTATGGATGACAGCAGCGTATGATCCTCATAATGCAGTCTCGGATTATCTACCCCGAGAAATCCTATGATCTTTCCGTCACTGTTTAAAGGAACGGCCAGCAGCCTGGTAATGTCCTGCATCTTCAGAGTCTCATAATACGGCTGCCCCTGCTCCTCCTCAATATCCGGAATATAATACAGGCCATTTTTCCGAAAGCTGTCCATCCAGATATCCAGCATTTCCATGGGAACCTCCTGAAGATTATCCTTCTCAGCAGTCACTCCGTTCATGGCATACTCATAGGTATTTGTACAGACATTCCTCTTTTCATCGATCTGAACAATATAACTGCGATCTCCGTCAAAATACCCACTGATAATACGCAGCAGATTGGAGATCGCCGCATCTTCATCTTCTCCTGATATCAACTCAGCAATGCATTTATTCAGTATCGTTGCGATCTCAAGTCTTTCCTTTATCTTGCCCTCTCTGCTTATCAGCTGATACATTTCCTGATTCAGCTCCGTCATCGTCACGATAAACATAATGATCATGGAAATACCAACAGAAAAATCGATCAGCGACATTCCATACCTGAATGCCTGCACAGCTGCCGCCACTGCCGGAAGTACAATGCATGACAGCATAGAGAACAGGAGCTTCCTGCTGACTCTCTTTTTGTACTGGAGCAGAAGCGTAAGATCAATGAGCAAGCCTGCTGCCGAAAGAAGAATTGACATAATATATAACGGTGCCCGATGATAACAATTATCCCCATCTATGTAATAATACCAGTGAGTAAACTGCGAGATCACCACAAAAGCAACCTCTGCGGCAGCAATAACATATCCGGCTTTTACTCTTTTTAATGTTCTCCGCTCCCTCTTCGAAAACAGATAAACACACACATAAATGTGAAAACACAGCAGGACTACGTCACTTAAAAGGAATACGAGAAAACTCGAGATACGGACCATCACACTGCCCGGAACTCCGGGATATCCGCTGAAAATATGCGCCATGGCATCCATCAGCAATAACAGGGAAGCAAAACTCTCCATCAGGATAAGATACCAACGCTTTTCCCTGTCATAATTACTGCTCAGAAATATACATAATGCAGCTATGGCACAAAATACACATCCCCATATAAGTATCGCTACCTGCAGTACTTTTTCATCCGGCATAAAAAACACTCCTCACATTCGTCACTTACAATAAGTATTACACTTTACCGTGTAAAAGTCAACCTTTCAAAAAATCCCGGAGTATATCGTCATACTCCAGGATTTTTCCAGTCCTGATAAAATTTTATATTGTCTGTCTCAGATCTCTTTGCCCTTTGTCGCAACGGCATGTACAACAAACGGTACAAACAATGTAATAAACGCCGCATATCCAAGGTATGCATATCCCTTTTTAACAACTGTCATCAGACCGAACTGTGCGATGGCAAATGCCAGGAATGTAAAGATCGCTGTGAAAACTGCATTTCTTCCAAGGTGTCCCTGCGCTTTTTTTGCCGGGCTGTCCATACGACGCTCCACTGCATTTACGCAGCGGGTCACAATACCGGAGATCATATTTACTGCTGTGGAAATAGCTCCAAGGATGATCAGCAGAGAAATGATCGGTGTCAGAATTCCGGCGCCTACACCGTTCTGGACCAGTACCAGCATCGGTACCGATGCAGATGCCAGTTCACTTACATATGCAATGGCAAGAAGTCCGAGGATGGAAAGCTCCATTGCACAGAAGTTGCATACAAACATCCAGATCGCTGCTTTGTTGATCTGTTTTTCGTCCGTTACATCCTCCATGTGCTGGTACATAACAGAAACAGATGCCAGCTGGAAGAAGAAATAAAGGACTGCTGAATAGAGAGCCGGTCCAAAGGCTCCGCTCTCGGAGGAAAGTACAGTCATTTCTCCGGAGGACATAGTATGGATGGAAGCTGTGATATCTCCCCACTGTGCAATGATATTCGGAACAAGTACCAGTACAAGACCGATGATGATCAGCACACTTAATGTAGAAGCACATTTTCTTACGACATTGGTTCCGAAAAGCGCGATCACAAAGATAAATGCTGCAATGATCAGTGTACAGAGCCAGTATGGGATCCCGAACAGTGTCTGCAGTGTGGAACCGCCGGTTGCAAAGGCTGCTGCTGATGCAGTTCCGATCATGATCAGGTAACAGATCTCATAGAGATTGGACATAACCGGTTTCGTTTTTCCGTAAAGACTGTCGGAAAAGCTTCTGTAATCGTAGGTTTTGTGTTTATAAGCATAGCGCATTCCATACCAGAAAAACAGTGCATACAATCCCTGTGTCACTGCCGGCAGGATCAGACACCAGATACCGTAGTTGATAAAGTACTGATAAATCTGCGCTCCTGATGCGAATCCGCCTCCGAACTGTGTGGTAAATGCGACGAACGCAAGTCCCATAGCCAGAGGCATTTTACTTTGTAATGATTTATTCTGACTCATCTCTCTTTCCCCCATTTTTTATTTATTATATTCGATGACTTTTCCCGGATTCAGGATCAGTTTATCATCGAAAGCCAGCTTGATGGCTTTATAAAGAGCGATCATTCTCGGGCCAGCAAACTCTTCCAGGAATTCCAGACGTCCGTTTCCGATACCATGCTCACCGGAAAGCTGGCCGCCCAGTTCTTTGGACAGTGCATACAGCTCTACCAGGCTTGCGTGGGTGGCTTCTTTCCACTCCTGGTCGCTCATTTCCGGTCCACGGAGCATCTCTGTATGGATGTTACCGTCTCCGCAGTGTCCGCAAGGCTCTACACGGATTCCGTGTGCGCTTGCAATCTTTTTGGCTGCTTTTACATACTCTGCGATCCTTGCTCGTGGAACAACTACGTCACACTCTTCCTGTGCGACAGAATCGGCTTTCATTCCTTCCAGGATTCCGCCTCGGACACTCCATACAGCACCTGCACGCTCCGGCGTTCCTGCGATACAGCAGTCCAGAGCTCCGTTTGCAAGGGCCGCTTCTGCTGCTGCCTCTACTGCGCTGTCCAGCTCCTGTTTGCTGGAAGCATCATACATAACGATCAGAACTGCTTCTCCCTGTTTTACCGGGAACATTTTGTTCAGATTACGTTCTACGATATCGATCAGTTCTCTTTCCAGAAACTCGATGGCTGTTGGCACAAACGGCAGCTCCAGAACCTTCGGAACCATGTCTGCACATTCCTCAAGACTCCTGAACGGCATTACAAGGGTACAGGTACAGGTCGGTGCAGGAAGAAGTTTCAAAGTTACCTGTGTAAGGATACATAAGGTTCCCTCTGAGCCGATCACAAGATCTTTTACATCATATCCTGTTGTGTTCTTCACAACGTTGGATGAAAAATTCATGATGGAACCATCCGGCATAACTGCCTCGATACAGCGGACAAAATCCCTGGTCAGTCCATATCGTACCGCCTTCATACCACCGGCATTTGTGATAACATTACCGCCGATGGAAGCTGTTTTTTCGCCCGGATCCGGCGGATAAAAAAGTCCTCCTGCTGCAGCGGCTGCCTGGATATCAATGAGCAGTGCTCCCGGCTCAGCTGTGATGGTCTGGTTCTTTCTGTCGATCGGAAATATCTTGTTCATGCGCATCACAGACAGCATGATACCGCCATATTTACAGGTTGCTCCACCTGCAAGTCCGGTTCCTGCGCCACGGCATACCACCGGGATATTTTCTTTATATGCGTAAGCCATGATGGCTGAGATCTCTTCTTTATTTAAAACCTCCACATAAAGCTCCGGAGGAAAAACTCCGTACTCCGGCATCTCATCACGATAATATTCTTTTGCGATCTCATCGCCGACCCATACACGATCTGAAGCAGTCACAGAACGGATGTAGTCAAAATCTTCTGAAGTCATTTTTTTATAGGGATATGCCATGACTTAATCCTCCTTCCGATTCTTTATCAGCTCTGTCAGCTCCGGTACAACCTGATACAGATCATCCACGATGCAGTAATCTGCAACATTAAAGATCTGTGCCTCCGGATCATTGTTGATCGCTACGATACAGTCAGATCCTGTCATGCAGGAAGTAAACTGGATGGCACCGGATACGCCGCAGGTGATGATCAGCTTCGGACGGACAGTTCTTCCGGAAAGTCCGATCTGATGTGCAACATCTCCGAATCCGTTTTCTACCATAGGACGGGTGAAGGCAAGCTGTCCGCCAAGGGCATCTGCCAGTTCCCGGCACATTTCCACATCCTTTTCATTCCGGACACCACGGCCTGCTACTACCAGAACATCCTCTTCCTCAAGGCTCTTTACCTTATCAATGATCCTGGATGACAGAATCTTGATCCTGGAATCTGCCATTTTTTCATTTACCGGACATACAACCACCTGACCATGCGGATTTTTTACTTTTTCTGCCTTGTCCATAACCTTATAACGGACCGTGGCAAACTGTGGTCTTGATTTGGTGATGCCGATCTGAGCCATGATATTTCCGCCGAAAGCCGGTCTGATCTGGATCATATCGGTGTTAGAACGGATATCCAGTGTTGTGCAGTCTGCAGTCAGTCCCGTATGGAATCTGGTGGAAAGCCTCGGCGCAAGGGAACGTCCCAACGCAGTAGCTCCGATCAGCACAGAGCTTGGCTTGTTTGCTGCGATACAGTCTGCAACTGCGTCAGTGTAGCAGTCTGCACGGAAGCCCTCAAAACCTTCATGCTCATATACGTACACATTGTCCACGCCATATGGAAGCAGCTTTTCCGCATTTTCCTTTGTTCCTCTGCCTCCGACGATCACACAGTTAACCTGATAACCGACTTTGACAGCCATCTTTCTGGCTTCCCCGATCAGCTCAAAGGTAACCGGATGGATCTCTCCTCTCTCCTGCTCCACATAGATAAGAAAGTTTTTCCATTTATCCTTGTCAAAGGATTTCGCCCTCTGCTCAAACCGGATTGCCTTTTCCGGGCAGTTACGAACACAAAGTCCGCACATACGACAGGCATCGCCTACAACAATTCCATTTCCCTCTATGGTGAGGGCCCCAAAAGGACATTTCTCCACGCATACTCCGCAGAGTACGCATTTGTTTATATCAAATTTTAAAAATTCCATGTTCCGCTTCCCCCTATATGATCTTCTTTCCGGTCAGGAGAGCCACAAGCTTGTCTGCCTTTTCCTTTGCAGTTCCTTCCAGATAAACCTGTTTTTCACTTTCCTCCGGCGCAAACATTTTTTCCACAGAGGTGGGGGAACCGATCAGTCCGTAACGGCTCAGATCCTGATCCGGCATATCTTCAAAGCTTAAGATCCGTACCGGACGGTCTGCAGTTGCCTTCTTTAATAAATAGGATGGCAGACGTGGCACGCAGGTATCCTTGTCAATGGTTAAAAGACATGGATACGGGATCTCAGAAACCTGAGAAACACTGACAAGATCCTGACGGACCTGAATGCTTTTTTCATTGACGTCCATGATCTCAGCTACCCATGCAGCATGTGGGATGGTCAGATGCTCTGCAATGGCCGGACCAACCTGGGCTGTGTCACCATCTGTGGTCTGTCTTCCGCAGATGATCAGATCTGCACCGCCGATCACCTGGATTCCCTGTGCTAACGCATAAGAGGTTGCCAGAACATCCGCTCCCGCAAATTTTCGGTCTGAAAGGATCACACCTTCATCAGCTCCCATAGTATAGGCATCCCGGATCATCTCTTCTGCCTGAGGTGGTCCCATGGTCAGAACTGTTACAGTTCCACCTGTTTTTTCCCGGATCGCAAGAGCTGTTTCCAGTGCAAACAGATCATATGGATTGGTCCTTGTTTCACCGGACATTCGTTTCATGGCACCGGTTTCCGGATCGATATCAACCTTGGAAGTTGCCGGTACCTGCTTCATACATACAACGATCTTCATTTTCTATCTTCTTTCCTGTATTTTCACTTTTATTTTTTGCTTTAAAACGTTAAACATCTGTATAAGTATAGCATTAACGTGGTGTAAAGTCGAGAGGGTTTTGGTGATTTTCACAAAAAAATATATAATTCGAGCAATTTTGTGGGCGGATATAGCTAAATCCAGCGGATTTTGGGCCATAAAACATTGAAATATCTGAAATGGGTGTTTATTTGCGCTCAATAATGAGATGCTTATATATAAAAAAAGTCTGAATTCCATCTTACGTTTCTTTTACGTAAGCTGAAGTTCAGACTTTTTTTCGGTTTTATTTTTCTATTAACATAAGCATCCCGCTTATCAGGCTGTTTTCTTTGTCAGAAAAGATACAAATCTCACATGACGATCCAGCTCATCCCCTATTAATCCGATCACTTTTCCCATAGTAAAAGCCGCAAGGATCGTACCGATCCCAAGTCCGTCCAGATGACCAAAGATAATGCCTGTCATAAGTCCGGTTACTGCAAGACAGGTAACATCAAAGCTGACCTTAATTTGGGAATATTTGAATTTCGTGATATCCGAAAGTTCTCTCGGAAACAGATCGGTTGGGATGATCGGCAGACCGCACCGGTTGGAAAGAGCAATTCCAAAACAGATCAGAAGATAGCTGATCACAAAATAAAGCACTCTGAATCCCATTGCCGTCGGCAGTATATTGATCTCCGATTCATAGAGATCCAGCATCTCGCTGAATGCAAATCCCACAACAAAACTGAACAAATATGGTACCACAAATTTTTTCCGCATGATCATCAGTGATAAGATCAGAAGTCCCTGAAAAATATACGTCCAGGTTCCAAGTGTAACATGTGGAAATACTTCCGAAAAAGCATAAGGCACACTTGATATCGCTGAAATGCCCGACCCGGAATAAAGCATAAGCACTACTCCCAGGCTGTTGATCAGGATCACGATTACCAGCGCCAGTTCTCCTCTGATCACCGGTAATTTTCTGTTACTTTGTAAATGACTGTTCTCAATCAATTCAGACATTTTAGAAATCCTCCGTTCCTACACAAAAATAAATTTTTTCACAATAAAAATGAATATTTTCCACTTCCAAGCACTTTTAATCCTGCAATAAGGTGTATCGATTTCTCCTTCTACAAACAAAAAGACTCCCATCTCCGTTTTCAGATTAAATGTCAGGTTTTACAAACGCAAGTTTCTTGCCCAAAACCCTTGCGATAAATCCGACCAGAAGTGCTGCAATGACTGTGCCTTCTCGAACACCATT
>OGDE01002181.1_pt1 | contig 10338 bp, 11 predicted proteins | sample 1570321 | NCBI WGS metagenome assembly OGDE01 (sample SAMEA2581976, study PRJEB24529) | metagenome | biome: Human gut stool | place: China | collected 2011 | reverse complement strand
TGATACTAACATAGTTTGTCCTCCATATAATTCGTTAACTTTTTCACATCTAGTTCATTATACTCTATTTATACGTCGCTTGCAAGTTTTCAATGTTGACTATTTTTCATGTTTTATTTCTGATTGCTTTGGACAATTTCATCATAAAGATTGTCAATATTTTGGTCTTTCAAGAAGTTCTGAATCGTTACAATACGGATTCCTGGATTCGCACTTTCCGCTCTTTCTAAAAGATTTTCATGCGTAACGATCACATCAACTCCCTCTGGTACTTTTTCAATCGCATAATTCTTTACATCCATCTTGATTCCAGCTTTTTCAAGTCTTTTTCTAAATGATGTCGCACCCATGGCACTGCTTCCTAATCCAGCATCACATGCAAATACTACTTTTTTAATATCTGATCCTGATACCTGTGCTTGCTCGTTGCTTCCTTCTAAGATATCTTTTCCTTCCTGCTTCATTGCTTTGGATCTTTCCTGGGATTTGATAAGTTCTTCATCATCTGTATCTTTGGAAGTTTTGATCAGTAATCCATTAACAATAAAACTTACTGCTGTAGCTACAAGTACTCCTGCGATCACTCCGACAAAATTTCCTTTTGGTGTTAAAGCAAGATAGGAAAAGATAGATCCTGGACTTGGTCCTGCTACTAATCCAACATTAAACAGGCTAAATGTGATGATACCACAAGCTGATCCTGCGATCATTCCAAGAATTGTAATTGGTTTCATTAATACATATGGAAAATAAATTTCATGAATTCCACCAAAGAAGTGAATGATGATCGCTCCTGGTGCTGTCTTCTTTGCCTGTCCTTTTCCAAAAATGGAATATGCTAATAATAATCCAAGTCCTGCTCCTGGGTTAGATGCTACCATAAAGAAGATTGACTTTCCTGATTCTAATGCTTGCTGCATTCCTAGTGGATAATAAATTCCCTGGTCAATTACATTATTTAAGAATAATACTTTTGCTGGCTCATTTAAAATTGCAAGTGCTGGTAATGCTCCTGTTTTTACAATTGCCTGAATGACAGTTGTCAGGAAATTATTTGCCTGTACGATTGCTGGTCCGATAAATGAATAAGATAATAAACATAAGATCAAACCAATGATTCCAAGTGAAAAGTTATTAATGATCATTTCAAATCCAGCTGGTGCTTTATCTTCAATCAATTCGTCAAATTTTTTAATGATCCATGCACTTAATGGTCCCATGATCATAGCTCCAAGAAACATTGGAATATCTGCTCCGATGATCAGTCCAATCGTTCCAATTGTTCCTGCAACTCCGCCACGATCACCTGCAACCAGTTTACCACCCATAAAAGAAATCAATATTGGCAGTAAATATTTTGACATTGGTGATACGATCTCTGAAAATGCTTTGTTTGGCATCCATCCTGTATCAATAAATAATGCTGTAATAAATCCCCATGCAATAAAGGCAGCCATGTTTGGAATTACCATTGCAGTCAGAAACCCACCGAACGCCTGCATTCTGGCTCTTAAACTTTTTTGTTTCATAAATTACCTCCTGACCAAAATCCTGGTCTCTCTTTTCTTTTCGTTTTATCCCATTTTTGATCGATCATTTCTTTGTATGCAAGGTTTCCGGACACCTTAAATACCATTTTCTTAGTTACTCTAATTAAATACTTCTTTTATCTCTGCTGCTTCTTTTGCTGCAAATAACTGGTCCATTTTATCATCGTCAATTAAAATTTCTGCAAGATCTGCCATTGCATCCAGATGTACATTTGCATCTGCTGCCGCAAGAACTAACAACACTTTGACTTCTTGATCATCTGGAAATTCTACTGGTTGTTGTAGATGTAGCACTGACATTCCTGTTTTTATCGCTCCACATTCTGGTCTCGCATGTGGCATCGCAAATCCTGGAACTACGATCATATATGCTCCATTTGTATGAACATTCTCTATCATTGCATCAACATATTCTGGTTTGATAAAATTTTCTTCTAACAATGGTCCTGCTGCTATCTTTATTGCCTCTTCCCAACCATTTACCTCATCTTTAAAATAAATTCTATCTTTAATCAATTCATTTAACATATTTATCCCTCCTTGTCATACACACTTCTTAAATATTCGTTAAAATAATCTTCTAAAATATTTTTTATTTTTGGAAATACGATTTCTTCTTGTCCACACTTTATCTCTTCTAAGAACTCTTCATCTTCAAACATCTCGTTACTAATGCTTGATACTGCTAAGGTTGTTCTTGGATCATCTTCTGGGATCAGCATTACAATGATCGCTCTTGTCTTTTTAAAATAAGGATCACTAAAATATTCTCCTTCTGGAAGAGCTACAATAAATTGTGACTGTTCGATCACAGTTGTTCTTGCATGTAAAAATACAATTCCAAATTCTTCAATCACCTGTGTTGATAATGCTTCTCTCTCAGAAAAATCTTTATATAATTGTTCTTTTTCGTCTACATCTTCTGTAAAATGATCACTGATCTTTAAAAGTACTTCTGTAAATGAAATATCTTTTGGTAAATATTCAAAACAAAAGCCTTTGATAATGGAGTTGATCTCATTTGTGATCAAAGTTGCTTCGTAAACATTTACATTGTTTTTTTTGTGTTTTTCTTTCTTTTCTTTCCATGCATAAAATTCTATTTTCTCAGAAATTTTCTTAAGATCATCTTCTGAAAGCATTGGATCTACATAGACTCTTTCTAATTCCGAATCAATGGTAAAGGTAGAAACCAAAAAGTCAAGTTCTGCATCTTTGATATTTCTTGTTTCTATGATTTGTGTTCTGATCTGGTCTCCAAAATGATGTCTTAACTTTGATGAAAGCAAAATGGAAATCCCAATTCCATTAGAACATACGATTCCAACATCTACCACCTGACGATTCCTCTTTTTGTGATCGAGTCGCATCATTGCTCCTCCAAAATGTAAAGTTAAAAATCCAATCTCATCTTCTGGCATTCTGCATGACAAAACACGTTCCATCACTTTTCCAGCATCTTTTGCTTTTTCAAATACTTCTGGATAACTTTGTTTGGTTTGCTCTAACAATGGATTTTTGATTGGTATCCGATGGATCAGTCTTGTGATTGTTGGCTGTAAATGTGCGATCATCCCCTCCATAAAGTCCGCATCATCTTTTAATTCATAAGCTGCTGCCGGATCAAATGCATTTGCCATTTCATAGATCATATCTTTTATATTGATCTTTTCACTTCCGATCATGATGCATTCGCCTTCTCTTTGTATGTACTGATATTTGCATCCTTGAAGGAAAATATATAATGCATAAACTTCATTTTTTCCAATACAGATCTTAAATTCTTTCTCCATGATCACAGCAAGGTTGTAGACAAACTCATAATTTTTTGGGTGCTGGATTTCTGTAGCTTCCATGATCTCTGAAATATATTTATGCTTTTTAATTCGCTCAACACTGATTGCAATATATAGTAGAAAATTTCTCACAGAATAACTTGTCAGTTTATCAATGATTTCTTTTCCTGTTGATCCCACAAAATATGTAATCTTGTCATATATCTCTTGATCTATAAAACTTTGATCTCTATATTTACTTGCATAAGCAAGCAATGCTTTTCGATAATCTTCTTCTTTGTAGACAAGTCCTACCCCAAATCCGGCTCTTCGCAGCAGCAAAATATTCTGTCTTTGAAACCATCCTTCTAATGTTTCAAGATCTTTACTAACTGTTGGTTCACTTACTTGCAACATATCTGCATAATAAAATAATTTTTGTAATTCGTCTTCCTTCATCATTGCAAGCAGTAATTTTTGCTGTCGTTCTTCCCTGTTTCTCGGATCGAAATGATCACTTTTTTGTAATTCAGCTAAAAGTTTTTGTTTCTCTTGTGATCCACCTGTTAATTCAAATCCTGTTCTGGATTTTCTCTCCAGTTTTAATCCATATTTTTCTAGGGAAGCATCAATATGATCCAACTCTCGGAAAATCGTTCTTTTGCTGATCTGCAATTGTTCTGCAAGTTTTGCCGCTGGAATCGGCTTGTCCGCGTTTAATAATAGAAAAAGAATCTGCATTAATCTTGGTGTAAATTCCACTTTTTACTCCTTTTATTCTTCTGATGCCATTGTTTTTAGCAGATATTTTTCTGCTTCCTCACACCATACATTATTATTTGCTTTGCAGATTCGTGCAAGTTCTGCAAACATTTCATTGTCTTTTCCTAATTCTTCAAAATCTTCAATTGCTGTTAATTCCAGATTGATATGTGGATAAATTAACTTCTTACCTCCTGGAATCTTTGGAAGATTTAAAATTGTATCAGGAGCTGCATTGATTCCTCCAATATGTGTGATCATATAAGATGGATTGATCTTTCCTTCTTCTGATAACTTTAATGATTCTAACATATCTTCTGGAGCTCCTCCTGATGTTCCACAAATATGTGTTGATTCATAATGTACGTTATAGAAATTGAAGTTTGCACTAAATGCATTATCTGTTGGTCCTGCAAAGAAGTTTAAGCATCCATCATTTCCAAGAAGATGATCTGCCATCTCGATCAATGGTTTGACTGGTGCAAATACAAATGCTTCATCGTATCCTTTTCCACCATTTAATTTCTTTAAATCTTCTACTGCGTTGTCATTATCTTTTGTATTTACATAAATCAGTTCGACTCCATTTTTTGCTGCATCTTCTGGAGTGATCAGTGATTTTGCTCTTTCTAATCGTTCTTCATTGATGTCTGTTACTACAACACGTTTTGAATTGTATGGACCATGAACTGCATAATCAATGGCTCCAAGTCCCATTGGACCGGCACATCCAAGAAGTGCAACGCTTCCACCATCTTTTAATCCCATCTGATGTTCGTAAACATATGGTGTTGTATGATATGTTGCATGAAATGCTCCAATGATACATGACATTGGTTCTGCAAGGGATGCATTTGCAAAATAGTTACCATTGTATGGAAGAACACATCCAAGATCAATAGAAACTTTTGGAATGATACAGTATGTTGCATTTCCTCCATAATATTCGTAACTATATCCAGCAGAGTATCCACTTGGGAGTCCCATAGCTGGCTGAAGGACGAATTTTTCTCCAACTTCAAACTGGTCTTTTAGTTTTTCTCCGACTTTAACAATATATCCTCCAAATTCATGACCTGTGATCACTGGATGTTCTTTACTCACATCATCTGGTACCCTTTTATGCTCAGGTCCTCGAAGAGCTGCTTTGTATGTGGAAAGACATACGCTGTTTGATACAACCTTTACTAATAATTCTTCTTCCCCGATTTCTGGAAGATCTACTTCTTTGACATATACTTCATTCTTTCCAGATAAGACTGCTGCTGTTGCTTTCATGCTCATTTTACCTCCTACATTTTCAAATAATCATTATCTTCTTCAACTTTTAATAACAGATCTCCTTTTACGGAATCATTTAAAACTCTTATAACATTTTTGCTATCACTGTTTTCATACCATGCTTCGGCTTCTTCTCTTGACGATCCACCTTTTTCTTTACGAGTGATCAATCGCTCTTTTAGCATTTCTTGCTCAGCAAGAATTAAGATCTTATAATCTGCATATTGTTGCATGGATCTCCATGGCTCTTCCTTTAGCATTAGCCAGTTTCCTTCAATCAGCACGATATCCTCTGTTACTTTGATCTGATCCTCTACTACATCGTGAATATTTCTGTCATAGATTGGCCAAAGGATATCTTCTGTTTTGATATGCATTAATTTCTGATTTAGTTTCTCTGTGTCATATGTCTCTGGGCATCCTTTTACTTGTTTCATCGGAACCTTCTCTCCGAGTACGATCACATCATGGAAATTGATGTAATCGGAATGATAATGGAAACCATCAAGTCCTAGAGACTGAATGTTTGTAAGGGACTCATCTTGTTTTGATAAGTATTCTAAGAATTCGCACAATGTTGTCTTTCCAACTGCTGGCGGTGCTGCCATAAATACGATTAGTCGTTCCTTTTTTTCTTTTTGTAATTGCTGTAATTGTTTTAATAAAGGAAGGAAAACATTCTTGATCGTATCTTCGTTATATACGACAGTCATTTCAAATCCATTAACTTTAAATAAATATTCTTTCCATTCTTTCATATGCCACCTCTTTCTTTATGTCCATTATACGATGCTCCATAGGAAATCTACAAGCAATAGACCTTTTTGTTTGGCAGCATTAAAAAGTGCCATCTTTTTTCATTTCGAAAAAGATGGCACTTTTTATCAGTGACAAATATTTTATTTTTTACAAATATACGGAAAGATCACCTAGATAATCATATCCAAATTGATACACCATGATATTTCTTAAAATTGCAAATCCCATAAATAAGATCACTCCTATGATCAGCATCCATAAATGAGGCCTCATCATATTAATTTCTCTACCTGTGATCTTTCTTATCATATATCCCAAAACACACCATAAAAATATGATCAACACATATACTACAGTCGGATTACATAAAAATGCTCTCTGAATGTCCAGATGCAGCAATGCAAACACACTTCTTGTTCCTCCACATCCTGGACAATAAAGATGGGTAACTTCTTTAAATAAACATGGCATTCTTCTTATGATCTTAAATAGAATCATCCATTTGTTCTGTATACTTATCATAATTATTGTTAAACTCTCTCATATCATTTTGAAATTCTGTACTTAAAAATACATTGACTACAAAAAATGCAATAAAAATGATCGATCCTATGATCGCAACAATTCCACAGATCAATCCTGCTTTTGCCTTCGTTCCTCTTGTTTCATTCACTTTCGGTGTTACAATAAAACAAATGATTGCTGCGATTCCTAGGATGATCGCAAGTGGTGTACAACAACAGCTGATCATACATACAACTGCAATGATTCCTAAGATCATCGTTGCAATTGCGATTCCGCTTGTCTGCTGTTCTTGCTGTGTTGTCCCATAAGTATAGGTTCTTCCATATTCTTCATATGATTTATGTTCTTGTGTATTCTCTTGCTTTTGAGAGTCTTCCTCGCCTTTGATCTCATACCCTGTGTATGGATCATATTGTTTATCTTCCATATCATTCTCCTTTATTTTCTAATATAACGGATCATTCCTGGTCCTAATTTATCTGTCGGACGCGAAATAAATTCATGCTTATGATAAAACGGCTCTCGTCCAACTGCACACATCAGATCAAGCATAATCTCTGTTCCCTCTTCACAAAGATCCTCTACATACTTGATCAGATCTTCAATGATCGCACTTCCAATTCCATAATGCTGGTAGTCTGGATGGATCATCAGATCCTGAATATAGCAAATGACAGCCCCGTCACCGACGAGTCGTCCCATTCCTACAATCTTTGCATCAATGTATGCACAGACAATATACAAACTGTTATCTAATGCTTTCTTCGCCTGTGTTCTTGATAATGGTTTAAAGTTGACCGCTTTTCTTAATTCAAGATATGTATCAACTCCTACATTATTTGATACTAGTGTTACTAATTTCATTCTTTCTTTTTCTTCTTTCTTCTATAATAATAGTGGTTTCCTTATAAAATAAAATATTTCTTTAATTGGCTATCATCTTATCACGAATTTTATCAGAATACAAGAAATGAGTATCTTGTGCTAAAATTTATGATCTTATACACAATAGTAGATATTTTAAGACCTAATCCTGTAGTGCATCTACATCACGTTCCCCAGTACGGATCTTCACTACATTTCTTACTTCGTAACTAAAGATCTTTCCGTCACCGACTTCTCCTGTAAATGCAGCTTTCTGAATGGCTTCAATTGTTTTTCTCTCCCATTCTTCAGAGGATACCACAATCTCAAATTTAATTTTTGGTCTCATCAACATATCAACTTTGGTACCACGGACAACTTCCGTAAACCCTTTCTGAGCTCCACATCCCATGACCTGTGATACTGTGATTCCGTTAACTCCGATTTTATTTAAAGCTTCTTTGACGTCTTCGAATTTTTCTTCGCGGACGATCGCATTAATTTTGATCAGCATATATTTTCACCTCTTTTTAATCTAAACCGTTAAAGCTTGGATAAGCATTTTCTCCATGTTCTGATACATCCAATCCGATTTTCTCGGCTCTTTCTTCCACTCGAAGTGGAGTAAAGATACGAACGATCGCAATGCAGATCAAACTTCCTACAACTGCAACTGCGATAGATACAAAAATTCCTATGATCTGTGCCACAAATAATCTTGTCTCTCCAAAGACAAGTCCATTCCATTTGGCAACTCCGTTGATGGATGTCATTCCGAATAATCCTGTTGCGATACCTCCCCAGATACCACCGATTCCATGGCAGCCAAAGGCATCTAATGCATCATCGATCTTTAATTTTCCTTTGATCAGTTTAACTCCAAAGTAGCAGATTGGACTGACTAATAATCCGCAGATGACTGCTGCCCACATTGGGACAAATCCAGCTCCTGGTGTGATCGCTACTAATCCGATCACTAATCCTGTGGAAGCTCCAACTAAAGTTGTTTTTCCTTCTGAAAATACTTCGATCAGCATCCATGATACAAGTCCTGCGGCTGCTGAAACTGAAGTTGTCATAAATGCATGTGCTGCAAGTCCATTTGCTGCAAGAGCACTTCCTGCATTAAATCCATACCATCCAAACCATAACAGTGCAGCTCCTAAAAATACAAACGGTGTATTATGTACGTGGTAAACTCCCTGGTCATATCCACGACGTTTTCCAAGTGTTAAAGCTAATACCAGACCGCTGACCCCTGATGTGATATGAACGACATTTCCTCCTGCGAAATCGACAGACCCGATCTCTGCTAAGAATCCTCCTTCACCCCATACCATATGTGCCATTGGATAGTAAACGATCAATGACCATAAGATAATAAAAAGAACTAATGCTTTAAATTTCATTCTTCCTGCAACAGATCCTGTGATCAGTGCTGGTGTGATCATTGCAAACATCATCTGAAATGCTGCAAATGCAAGGTTTGGAATCGTATCTGCGTATGGTCCTGGTTTCATTCCAACTCCGTTAAAACCAAACCATTTTGCTCCTCCAATGATCCCTGCATGGTTTCCACCGAAAGATAGTGCATATCCAACAAGTACCCACATGATCACGGAAACTCCCATGATAAATACACACTGCATCATCGTGTTCCCAACGTTTTTCCTTCGTACCATTCCTCCATAGAAAAATGCAAGGCCTGGTGTCATAATAAATACAAATGCTGCACATAGCAGAATAAATGCTGTATCTCCTGTGTTCATAGTATATTCCTCCATTCTCATTTTCAACTATGCTTCTATGCTCGTCAGAGTAGCTGGTTCTGACATTATTGAAAATCTCTCGAGAGAATGTTTTCTTTTATAGTCTTTTCTATAAAAGAAAAAGGAGCCAAAGCACACTTTAACTTATGCTTTGACTCCTTTGTCACGTTTATAGTAACAAAAGGTGTTTTAAAATGCAAGATTTATTTATGTATTTTTATCAAGACAATTCTGATTTGTGGATAGTGTTGCATGTATGAGTCAGAAAGAAGATAAGAAAAAACATTTATAAGAATACAGGGTGACACTCCGCATTTTTGAAAGCGTTGTTTACAAATCGCTGATTCGCAGCCGGCTTGGTGCGTTGTTTGAGCCTCAAAGAGTTCTGTTTTCAATACTTTTGAAGGCGAGTTACGCAAGGAAAGCCGGCGGATCAGCGATCTGTAAAAAACGTGAGGAAAATTCTCTAGCTGCTCTTCCGATCGTTTATTTATTTTTTATCATATACTCGAAATCTACAGTTGACCAACTTACAAAAATTTAAATTTATTTCTTATTCGACATCTGCTAATGCTGCAAGATTTTCTTCTCCTGTACGGATTTTGATAACTTTGTCTACGTTGTATACAAAGATCTTACCATCTCCGATATGTCCTGTGTAAAGGGCTTTCTTCGCAGCTTCGATGATGTTGTCAACTGGGATATTTCCGACGATGACTTCAACTTTAACTTTTGGAAGTAATGTTGCATCGACTTCAGCACCTCTGTATCGTTCTCCAGCACCTTTCTGGATACCACAACCCATGACCTGAGTAACCGTCATACCAGTAACTCCAACATCGTTCATTGCTTTTCTTAACTTGTCATATCTTGTTAATTTTGCAATAATAACAACTTTATACATTCCTGTTACAAGATCTGGAGCTTTGCTAACCTGTACAGCTGCTGCTTTCTGAACTTCAGAAGCTTTGTCGTAATCTTCCTGTCCAAGAACAGTGTTTGCATTTTCTTCCATGATCATTGTGTTAGAAATATCCATCATACTGAATCCAG
>OGDE01002176.1_pt1 | contig 10376 bp, 10 predicted proteins | sample 1570321 | NCBI WGS metagenome assembly OGDE01 (sample SAMEA2581976, study PRJEB24529) | metagenome | biome: Human gut stool | place: China | collected 2011 | reverse complement strand
TAAGTTTCCTTTCCCGGAGCTACGAGATGCACTTCAACGAACGTCCTTTCCTGAACCATAAATGCTATCTGTACCTGACCAAGACGACGAAAGAACGCATGAGGATGCAGAGCAGCTTCTCTTCGCTGTGCAGGGGATTCATCATCCCCAAGGAGGTGGACAAGGATACCACCGCCCATTTTCTGGATACGGTGGGACAATTCGCCCGTATCGTGAACGATACAGGGCTGGTACACCTAAGACGGCTCGTCGGTGATGAGATTACCGGCACGGAGGATAAGGCCGGACTGGTGGAGAAATATTTCTGTCTGTCAATGGAAAATACCACTGCGCTGGAAGACATCGAACTCGGAGATGACGGCCTGCGTGTCGGCGACAAGCACGTTTCGGTACATACGCTATCGGAACTGGATGCGTTGCCCAACAAGGTGGGTACGGACTGCCGGTATGAAAGGCTGTCAACGGACAAAAGCGACTGCAAGCTGTCATTCGCCAGTCCGGTAGGCCTGCTGCTCTCGTGCAACCACCTGTACAACCAGTATATCTTTCTGGATGACAGCGGCGAGAACCTGCAACGTTTTGAAAAGAGCGCACGCAACATGCAGTCGCTCTCGAAGTACTCACGGAGCAACCAGATCAACAAGGAGTGGATTGACCTGTACCTGAATGACGCACACTCTTTCGGGCTTACCTCGGTACGTGCCCACTGCAACGTCATCGCATGGACGGACAACCCGATGGAGGTGAAGAACATGCGCAATGACGTGGGCAGCCAGATCGCCATGATGGAGTGCAAGCCACGCCATAATACGGTGGACGCCGCCACGCTGTACTGGGCGGCAATGCCGGGAAACGGCGCTGACTTCCCGGCAGAGGAGAGCTTCTATACGTTCATCGAACAGGCCCTCTGCTTCTGGGTGGAAGAAACGAACTACCGCAGCTCCGTTTCACCTTTCGGACTGAAGATGTCAGACCGTATCAGCGGAAAACCGCTGCACGTGGACATCTCCGACCTGCCGATGAAACGTGGCGTAACCACAAACCGAAATAAATTCGTATTGGGCGGCTCCGGTAGCGGCAAGTCATTCTTCATGAATCATTTGGCGAGGCAGTATTATGAACAGGGCACACACGTGGTATTGATCGACACGGGGAACAGCTATCAGGGACTTTGCTCGCTGATACACCAGAAAACCGGCGGCAAGGACGGCATCTATTTCACTTATACGGACGAAAACCCGATAGCGTTCAACCCTTTTTTCACGGATGATAAGGTTTTCGACATTGAGAAACGAGAGAGTATCAAGACACTGATCCTCACACTCTGGAAAAAGGACAACGAACCGGCGACACGTTCGGAAGAAGTGGCGCTGTCCAATGCGGTGGCCCTGTATATCAGGCGCATCAAGGAGGATGAAAGCATCGTTCCCTCGTTCAACACCTTCTACGAGTTCGTGAAAACGGACTACCGGAAGATACTGGAAGAGAAGGGAGTCCGGGAAAAGGATTTCGACCTTGCGGGTTTCCTGAACGTGCTGGAGCCTTATTACCGTGGCGGAGAATATGATTTCCTGCTTAACTCCGACAAGCAGCTCGACCTGCTCGGCAAACGGTTTATCGTATTCGAAATCGATCAGATCAAAGACCACCCCATTCTTTTCCCGGTAACGACTATCATCATCATGGAGTTGTTTATCAACAAGATGCGCCGTCTGAAAGGGGTGCGCAAGATGATCATCATAGAGGAAGCGTGGAAGGCTATCGCCAAGGAAGGGATGGCGGACTACATCCGCTATCTTTTCAAGACTGTCCGCAAATTTTACGGAGAGGCGGTTGTGGTGACGCAGGAAGTCGATGACATCATTTCCTCGCCTATCGTAAAGGAGTCCATAGTGAACAACAGCGACTGCAAGATTCTGCTTGACCAGAGGAAGTACCTTAACAAGTTCTCGCAGATACAGTCCCTGCTGGGACTGACGGACAAGGAAAAGGCGCAGATTCTGTCGGTGAACATGTCCAATGACCCGAAACGCAAATACAAGGAAGTCTGGTTCGGATTGGGGGGCGTACAGTCAACGGTGTACGCCACGGAGGTATCGCCCGAAGAATATCTGTGCTACACGACCGAAGAGAGCGAGAAGGTGGAAGTGGAACAACTGGCGAAACAGCTGGACGGCAATATCGAACTGGCTATCCGAAGGCTTGCGGAAAAGAAACGGAATCAAAGCAATGAAATACCGTAAATGCCTATGGAGTATGAAACCTTGTTTCCGCTCTACTGGATATGCGGGGAGTGGAAAAGCAACCGCAAGTCGCCGCCCGTTACCGTATTCCGTGACGGTGGCGCATACAAGATTGCCCTGACCTACCACCTTGATGCGGTGGTGGTAGGCACGATCCACCAAAGCGGCGGCATCATCTGGGCAGACCTGCTGGGGAGGGTGCAGCTCGCTTATGACCGGGAGGAAGACCGGCTGGTGCTGGCTACCGAAGGGATCTATGTACGTGCGGATGACTCATAGGGAAAATGGAGAACCCCGGTTCTCCCGTAAATGACAGTAACAACTATCCGATTTATTCAACATTAAAATTTTAAAAGACATGAAACGAATTATGGCTGTCTGCCTGGCCGGGCTTCTTTGCCCGATTATGGCAGTAAAGGCACAATGGGTGACGTTCGATCCCTCGAACTTTGCACAAAGCATCGTGAATACAACCCGCAATGTGGTGCAGACCACGACGACGGCAGAAAATATGGTGAAGAATTTTCAGGAAACAGTCAAGATCTACGAACAGGGGAAGCGTTATTACGACGCATTGAAAGCGGTCAACAATCTGGTTAAGGATGCCCGCAAGGTACAGCAGACCGTTCTTCTGGTCGGTGAAATATCGGACATCTATGTAAACTCTTTCCAGAAAATGCTGACGGACGAGAACTATACGCCGGACGAGCTTTCGGCAATCGCTTCCGGATATGCGAAGATGCTGGAAGAGAGCAGCGGTATGCTGAACGAGATGAAGACGGTCGTAACCTCCACCAGCCTTTCCATGACGGATAAGGAGCGCATGGATGTGATCGACCGTGTGTACCGTGACGTAAGAAACCAACGCAATCTGGTCAGGTATTACACGAACCGGAACATCGGCATCTCTTACCTGCGTGCAAAAAAGAAGAACGATACCCGAAGGGTGCTGGACTTGTACGGAACGGACAATCAAAAATACTGGTGACATGACGGGCGAAGAAACTTTCAGCAACCTTCACGAAGTGTTGCGCAACCTTTATGACGAGATGATGCCGCTCTGTTCGGACATCACGGGTGTGGCTACCGGAGTGGCCGCACTGGGTGCACTGTTCTATGTGGCCTCACGGGTGTGGCAGGCTCTTTCGAGAGCCGAGCCGATTGACATTTACCCGCTCTTCAGACCTTTTTGTCTGGGTGCGTGCATCATGTTCTTCCCCACATTCGTTCTGGGAACTCTCAACGGCATCATGAGTCCTGTGGTTACCGGCTGCCACGATATAATGGAAGGCCAGACGCTGAACATACGGGAGTATTCCGAGAAGCGGCAGAAGCTGGAATACGAAGCGATGACAAGGAATCCGGAAACGGCGTATCTGGTCGACAACGAGGAATATGAACGCCAGATCGAGGATCTGGGATGGTCGCCTTCGGACTTGAAAGCAATGGCGGGCATGGCGGCGGAGCGCTTCAAATACCAGGCCAGGCAGGGCGTGAACAATTTTCTCCGCAGCTTTCTGGAACTGCTGTTCCAATCGGTTTCGCTGGTACTGGACACGCTGAGAACCTTCTTCCTGATCGTATTGAGCATTCTGGGGCCCCTGTCGTTCGCCATATCGGTGTACGACGGCTTCCACAATACGATGATCCAATGGATTTGCCAGTATATCAGCATCTATCTGTGGCTGCCCATATCCGACCTGTTCAGTTCCGTGCTGGCAAGGATTCAGGTACTGATGATCGAAAAGGACATCGCCGCACTGAGCGATCCCGCCTATGTGCCCGACGTGAACAATTCCGCTTACATCATCTTCATGCTGATAGCCATTGTGGGGTATTTCACCATTCCGACAGTATCCACATGGGTGATTCAGGCATCGGGAGCCGGCAACTACGGCAAGCAGGTCAACTCGTGGTCATTGAAGGGCGGACGTGCGGCTGCCGCTGTTTCCGGTGCAGCCGTCGGCCATGTAGCCGGCAAGTTAAGAGGCAGATAACCCAATATAAAATCTTAGAAACATATGGAATTTAAGAGTTTGAAGAATATAGAAACGAGCTTCCGGCAAATCCGCACGATGGGTATCGTGTTCGTTTCGCTCTGTGCTCTGGTTACCGGCTATGCTCTCTGGAGTTCCTACCGGTTCGCCGAACGGCAGAGGGAGAAAATCTATGTGCTGGACAATGGGAAGTCCCTGATACTTGCTCTTTCCCAAGACCTTTCGCAGAACAGGCCGGTGGAGGCGAAAGAACATATCCGGCGTTTTCACGAGCTGTTTTTCACCTTGTCGCCCGACAAGGCGGCTATCGAGTCGAATATCCGCAGGGCGTTGTTCCTGTGCGACGAGAGTGCGTTCCGCTACTACAAGGACTGGGAGGAAAAGGGGTATTACAACCGTATAATCTCGGCCAATATCAACCAGAGCATCCGGGTGGACAGCGTGGCGTGCGACTTCAACAGCTACCCGTATGTGGTAACGACCTACGCACGGCAGTCGCTGGTCAGGTCAAGCAACATCACGGAACGGAGCCTTGTAACCCGTTGCCGGCTGTTGAACTCGGTCAGGTCGGACAATAACCCGCACGGCTTCACGATGGAGCAGTTCAATATCGTGGAGAACCGGGATTTGAGAACCATTGAACGATAACTTAAAAAAGACAGGAAATGAACCGATTGAAAAAATGGATCAGGTACGTGCCTGACAGGATAGACGACGGACTCCGCTATCTGTGCGGACGGATGTCGCCCGATGTACGGCTCGTCTGCGTGGTGGTCACGCTCAGCGGCTTCGGCTGTCTGTCGATATACATGACGGTATCTTCGATATACCGCATCGGCAGGCATGAGGGGGAGCAGTTGCAAATGGAGCATATCAGGCGGATGGAGCTGTACAGGGGGATAAACAAGGATAGTATAAACATTAAAAACCAGGTGGATTATGGAGAACCTAAAAAATCAGGAACGGCAACCGGCGAACGCTGCAACGCCTGAAAAGGCGGAAGAGAAAGGGCAAACGCCGAAACAGGGGAAGAAAGAGGCCAGACCTCTGACTCCGGAAGAGATGCTCAAGCGGAAGAAGATGCTCGTGTATCCGTTGTTCTTTCTCGTGTTTCTGGGAGCGATGTGGCTGATATTCGCTCCTTCGGACAGCGACGAGCCATTAAGGGAGGGATTCAACGTGGATGTTCCGATGCCGGAGGACAAGGGGCTGCTGTCGGATAAAAAGACCGCCTACGAACAAAGTGCCTTTGAAAAGAAACAAAAGGAGAAAATGAACACGCTTCAGGATCTGGCGGTATCACTGGAACAGGAAGAGCCGGCAGCGGACGAAGTATTCCTGACGGAAGAGGACACGGACAATGGCAGTCCGTCTATCCGTTCCTCGGCCAATGCCTATCAGGACATCAACCGGCAGTTGGGCAGTTTTTATGAAACACGGCCTGCGGAAGATGACCAGAAAACACTGGAACTGGAATGGCGCATTCAGGAGCTGGAGCGTCAGGCGGAGGAAGAGCGCAAGGCCAGAGAAAACAGCGAGGAGCAACTGCGGCTGATGGAGAAGTCTTACGAGATGGCGGCAAGGTACATGCCGGGCGGCGGTGAAACCAAACAGGTCGCCGTGTCCTCCTCTACGGGTAAAACGCCAGTCTGCCCGGTTACGCAGGTAACGGAACGGGTGGTCAGCCTGCTGGCCGCACCCCTGTCCGATGAAGAGTTTGCCAGACAGTACGGCAAACCCAGAAACATGGGTTTCCACACGGTGGGGACAGTCCGGAGCCGTACGGAAAGGAACGGTATCCGTGCCTGTGTGTACAGGACGGTAACGGTTTCGGGAAGCGACGGTCAGGAAGTGGGTCTGCGCCTGCTGGAGCCGGTGCAGGCCGGGGAGTTGTACATACCCGCCAACACGATACTGACCGGCACGGCGAAAATCAGCGGTGAGCGCATGGAAATCACCGTTTCTTCGATTGCCTTTCAGGGAACAATCCTGCCGGTGGAACTGGACGCTTATGACACGAGGGGCATGAAGGGCATTGAGATCAGGGGATCGCAGGAGCTTACCGCCGTCAAGGAGATGGCGGCCAACATGGGCTCGGCAATGGGAAGCAGCATCAACATCTCCACCAATGCCGGCGCACAGTTGGCTGCGGACTTGGGCAAAGGGGTGATACAGGGCGCATCGCAATACCTTTCCACAAAGTTCAGGACTGCCAAGGCGACTTTGAAGGCGGATTACGAGCTACTGCTCGTGTCAAGGCAATAAACGGTTAAAATCAATTTATCAATCAAGAAAAAACAACAAGCATGAAAAAAGTAATTTTAATGATGGCTTTTGCCATTGGTATGACCGGTGCGTATGCACAAAAGACCGTGAAAGTGGAAAAGACGGGAAATGACACGGAAGAAACGACAGATTCCGGAGAAACGGAAACCATGCCGCTGCCGGATAAGGAGGACGCAAGGCGCAGTCCGTCCACCGGTGATCTGTTTGACGGGCTGACACGCCCGGTGGCATTCGACCGGATGGTTCCTCCATACGCTTTGGAGGTGACATTCAATAAAACGGTACACCTTATCTTCCCGGCTGCTATCAAGTATGTGGATCTGGGATCGGCGGACATTCTTGCCGGTAAAGCGGACGGTTCGGAGAACGTGCTTCGGGTGAAAGCGGCGTTGAGGGACTTCTCCCGTGAAACGAATCTGGCGGTGATCACGGATGACGGCAGCTATTATACATTCAATGTGAAGTATGCGGACGAGCCGACCAAGCTGAATATCGAGATGAAAGACTTCATCCATGATGGCGAGGCGGTGAACCGGCCGAACAACTCTCAGGAAATCTACCTTACGGAACTCGGCAGCGAGTCCCCGCTGCTGGTACGGCTGATCATGAAGTCCGTCTATGACAACAACAAACGTCTGGTGAAGCATATCGGCTGCAAGCGCTTCGGCATCCAGTATATCCTGAAGGGGATTTATACGCACAACGGTCTGCTTTATTTCCATACGGAACTGAAAAACGCTTCCAACGTGCCGTTCTCCGTTGATTTCGTTACTTTTAAGGTGGTGGACAAAAAGGTTGCAAAACGTACCGCCATTCAGGAACAGGTTATCGTGCCGCTTCGTGCCTTCAACTATGTAACGGCGGTTGATGGAAAAAGCAAGGAACGGACGGTATTTACCCTGCCCAAATTCACCCTTCCGGATGACAAGCAGCTGGTTGTCGAGATGAACGAGCAGAACGGGGGAAGGCATCAGCGGTTTATTCTGACCAACGCCGAGCTGATCCGTGCCAGAGTCATTAACGAGCTGAAGGTGAAATAGTATGAAAAGGGTATCTGTTATTATATGTATGTTTTTGTGCTTTGTCCTGACGGACAAGGCACATGCCCAACGTTGCCTGCCCGGTACAAAAGGGCTGCGTATTACCGCCGGTATGACGGACGGTTTTCACACTGCGGACAAACGTAACGAGCTGGGTTACCATTTCGGACTGGGAACGGACAGATATGTGAACGGCTGCCATAAGTGGGTATTCGGGGGCGAGTATCTCCAGAAGTATTATCCATACAAGGACATACGTGTCCCGGTTTCCCAATTCACTGCGGAAGGCGGCTATTATTATAATTTCCTTTCGGATGCCAACAAGGTGTTTCTCTGCTATGCCGGCGGTTCGGTGCTGGCAGGATATGAAACCGTGAATTGGGGCACAAGTACGTTGTTCGACGGCTCACGCCTGTGTGCCGGGGATGCGTTTGTCTATGGCGGTGCGGTATCGCTGGAGATAGAAACCTACCTTGCCAACCAGGTGGTATTGCTGTTCCATGTCCGTGAGCGTTGCCTCTGGGGAAATGACAGCGGACACTTTCATTTCCAGTTCGGGGTGGGCGTCAAATTCATAATTGATTAGGGCATGGTTCTTTTGGAATTATTTTCGGGTATTGGCGGCTTTAGTAAAGGATTGCAGGCTGCCGGATACTCGTTTGAGAAAATATATTTCTCGGAGATAGAAAAAAATGCAATCGCCAACTTCAAATACAATTTTCCTTATGCGGAACATATCGGATCGGTTACAGAAATCGGAACAGCGGAAATCGGACATCCCGACATCATCACTTTCGGAAGCCCTTGCCAGAATTTTAGTTCAGTCGGCGACGGCAGCGGGCTGCGTGGAGAGGCAAGTTCCCTTGTCAGGTATGCTGTCGAAGCCGTCGGGAGATTCAGACCTGACGTTTTTATCTGGGAGAATGTTAAGGGAGTCTTCTTCGCAAAGCATCGATCAGATTTTTGGAGCATTATCAAAGAGTTTGCCGACATTGGCGGTTATCGACTTGAATGGCAACTGTTTAATACGGCATGGTTTCTACCCCAAAACAGAGAGAGAATCTACCTTGTCACCGGTGTACCGGAGATGTATTTCCTTTCCCGGCGCCGGGTGGAGGGAATCATCCGTGCAGGAAAGACACGGTTCATTCCCATACCTGCGGAACGATAACACGTAACTATTACAAACAGCCCAATTTCGGCAATTATCTGATAAACCTGCAACCGGGGGAAACTTTTGACGGACAGCCGAACGAAAAACAGAAATCCCGAATCCGTATGCTGACGGAAGTGGAGTGCGAACGCTTGCAAGGGTTTCCCAATGATTTTACCAGATACGGAATTATCAACGGGGAAGTGAGGGAAATCTCACGAGCCAACCGGTATGCGATGCTCGGCAATGCCGTGAGCGTACCGGTGGTACGTGCCGTAGCGGAACGCATCAGAAATAGTACTGTTTTAAACGATTAAATTTTTAATGTGTATGAAAAAGATGATAGAAACATTGTTTATTGTTACATTCATGCTTGTCGGTATGATATGTGTAACCGCCTGTTCTGACAAATTGGACGTTCAGCAGGTGTATGAGTTTGATTTGGCGACCTTGCCGGTGCAGACGACAATCGTAAAGGGCGAGGAAGCGGAAATTCGTTGTCAGCTTGTAAGAAGCGGCGAGTATCAGGACACCAAATACTTCATCAGGTACTTCCAACCGACAGGCAAAGGGGAACTTCGCATGGAGGACGGTATGGTGCTATTGCCAAACGACCTGTATCCGTTACCGGAAGAAACGTTCAGACTCTATTACAAATCACTTGACACAGACCAGCAGAAAATAGATATTTACATTCTTGATTCCTTCGGTCAGGTTGTACAAAAGTCTTTTGCCTTTAATAATGAAGAAGATGAAAAGGAGGATACCGAATGATTTATGCCGGATATACCCCGAAAAAAAGCAGCGACGAGCAGTATACTCCGGCTTATGCGGTGGCTCCTATAATCAAATATATACCCGAAAATAAAATAGTCTGGTGTCCGTTTGATACAGAGCATAGTGAGTACGTGCTTGCGCTGAAAGCCGCCGGTATCAGAGTGGTTCACTCCCATATCCTTACCGGTGAGGACTTCTTCGTTTACGAGCCGGAAGAGTGGGATCTGATTGTTTCCAATCCTCCGTTCAGTATCAAACAGAAGGTTGTGGAACGCTGCCTTGCACTCGGCAAGCCGTTTGCGTTACTGCTTTCCAATCTTTGGCTGAACAGCAGTGCACCGGTTCACTTGTTCCGAGAAAAGGAGATGCAGATGTTGTTGTTCGACAAACGTATCCAGTTTACGGAAAAGAACGCTGCCTATTTCGGATCAAGTTACTTTTGTTGGGAAGTCCTCCCAAGACAGATTGTGTTTGAGAATCTGAACCGTTCCAAATATGAAGAGAGCCGGATGGCTGATGACATGAGGAAATTGATAAAACCTTTAATGAACGGGCATGAATAGGAAACAGGAAGATGCGGATATAAAATCAGTACAGGAAAATCCCGGATATTTTCGGGATCTTCCTCCGGAACGTAAAACTGAGAATGTATGCTGGCACGCTGTCAATGCCGACAGTGCCAATGTGCGTCATGTACCGGAAGAAATGTTCTCCTACGAGATTGTCGGTATGGCTCTGACAAACAAACCCGATTCCATACATGATATGCCTTGTGGGGTACTGAAGTGCTTTTTGCCGTTGATTCTGGAAGATGACCGGTATCTCCGGGAGGCACTGCCGAAAGACGGCATACCTTTGGAGGTATATGAGGAGATGGTCA
>OGDE01002172.1_pt1 | contig 10400 bp, 7 predicted proteins | sample 1570321 | NCBI WGS metagenome assembly OGDE01 (sample SAMEA2581976, study PRJEB24529) | metagenome | biome: Human gut stool | place: China | collected 2011 | reverse complement strand
ATGGTAAGATTATCAACATCTGCTCTATGATGTCAGAATTAGGCCGTGAAACAGTATCAGCTTATGCTGCTGCTAAGGGTGGTCTTAAGATGCTTACAAGAAATATTTGTTCTGAGTATGGTCAGTACAATATCCAGTGTAATGGTATTGGACCTGGTTACATTGAAACTCCTCAGACAGCTCCATTAAGAGAGAGACAGGCTGATGGTTCTAGACATCCATTCGACCAGTTCATCTGCGCTAAGACACCTGCTAACAGATGGTTAAAGCCAGAAGAATTAGCTGGTCCAGCTGTATTCCTTGCTTCAGAAGCTTCAGATGCAGTTAACGGACATATTCTTTATGTTGATGGTGGTATTCTTGCTTACATCGGAAAGCAGCCACAGTAATTACATAATATATTGCATATTATAAGCACAGTGTGCGTGCATAACTGACAAAAGGGCTTGGAACAGGTTTTACCTGTTCCAAGTCCTTTTTTGGATGTGAGGGTTATTTATCGAGGCCAGGTTGACGGCACTGTTGACCTCAATGATGCCATAAAAGTGCCGGATAGTGCCAATAGTGTACCGGATAAAGCAGAAAAAGTGCCAGATACCATGAAAAAAATGCCGAATAGTTCTAATGAAATGCCGGATACAGCAGGAAAAATAGGTCTATCACTACTGCTGAAACGAAAGGAAAATAATGCAGCATGGGTACAGATAAAGTAATAATGGAACTTATACGCTGTAATTATGCATTCAAAGCCAGACTATAAATCGATTAAAAATAATAATATAATACAGAACATTTGACTATCAAAATATACTCCTATATGATATAATTACTATAAAAGTTTTACAAATATGAGAGGAGTATATTTTAATGAAACTTGAAGTGAGAAACCTTAAGAAGTCTTTTGAAGGCAATCAGGTTCTGCATGGTATTTCCTTTGAAGTCGAAAGTGGCAGTGCGCTGGGACTTTTAGGAAGAAACGGCGCAGGTAAGACGACCACTATAAGAATTATTATGGATGTCTTTAAGGCGGATGAGGGTGAAGTGTATCTTGATGGAAAGATATTTAATCCTAAGAAGCATCTAATAGGCTATCTGCCGGAGGAAAGAGGATTGTATCCAAAGAAAACAGTACTTGAACAGATAGTTTATCTTACAAGACTGCGCGGGCTTTCAAAGAAAGAGGCTGTGGACAATGCAAAGAAGTGGCTGAAACGTCTTGAGATAGATGAGTATACTAACAGAAAGTTAGAAACACTGTCAAAAGGTAATCAGCAGAAAGTACAGCTTGCCTCAACACTTGCCTGTGAACCGGAGATAGTTATACTTGATGAGCCATTTAGTGGACTTGACCCGGTGAATTCAAAGATACTTCAGGATGTCGTGACAGAAGTTATAAATGAAGGAAGAATAGTTATATTTTCAAGCCACCAGATGAGCTATGTTGAGGAATTCTGCCGTGATATTGCAATAATAGACAAGGGAAATGTAGCCCTGTCAGGCAATCTTAAAAGCATAAAAAAGCAGTATGGAGAAAACCAGCTTGTTATATCGGATGTAACGAAGGGGCTTGATGAGCTGTCAGGGATTATAAAGGAAAAAATGTCTGATATAATAGTGGAAACAGGAAGAACAAGAGAAGAGCTTATTGTAAGGAATATAAGTGGTGTGTCAAGGTCGGATATTCTTAAAAGAATAATTGGATGTGACATGGATGTGGAGCATTTTGAGAGCTATAAGCCATCCCTTAATGATATATTTGTATCGCTTGTAGGTGATGAGGCAGAAGATGACAAAGCAGCAGGTTATAAGAATAATAGTAATGATGATAGCAGTCATAATAGCGCTGCTGCTGAGTTGCCGCAAGGTGAAAGCAGTGAACATAAAAATGTTACTGAGGGAGGTGTATGCTAATGAAAAAGTTAGGTGTAGTTCTTCAATATGAGCTTATGACTTATCTTAAGAATAAGTCGTATGTAATCAGTACAGTGATTATAGCTTTGATAGCTGTTATTATTATGTTTGTGCCAAGATTTATAGATATAAGTGCCATTACAGGAATAACAAACAGTACTGAACAGAATTCTGACAGCGATAAAGATAATAGTGATGGCAAGAGCAATTCTGATAAAGATAATAAAGCAGATGATAATAATAAAGATGTAATTCTTATATATGATGAGTCAGGCGTATTTGAAGATGTAGAGCTAATTCAGGCAGACTTTGATGATATGAAGATTGAAAAAGAGTCGTCTGAGAGCGCATTAAAGGACAGGGTATCTAAGGAAGAGGTCAAGGCAGGTTTTGTAGTTCACAGTCTTACAGATTATGAGTACATTGTATACAATAAGAGCATGACTGACAGTATTGATACCCAGTTTAATCAGGTGCTTATAGCGCTTAACCAGATGGTTTACTGTAGTACCCATAATCTTGATTATGAGGAGATAATAACGGCTTTTAATCCACAGATTAACAACGAAACAGTCGTGCTTGGCAAGGATATGGGAAATAATTATTTCTACTGTTATATACTTATCATAGTTATATTTATGATAATCATATTCTATGGAGTTATGGTTGCAACCTCAGTTACACAGGAGAAGTCCAACAGAACCATAGAAGTGCTTGTAACAAGTGCGGATACTAAGACACTGTTTTTTGGAAAAGTGCTTGCGGGAACTATTGCAGCGCTTTGTCAGGCAGGAGTACTTATGCTTGCCGTTGTTGGTGCATATAAGTTTAACCAGAGTGCGTGGGGCGGAATGTTAGATATGCTTTTGGATATTCCTGCAAATGTGCTCGTTACTTATGCGTTATTCGGACTTGGCGGAGTCCTTTTCTATACATTTATATATGGAGCATTTGGCGCACTTGTATCTAAGACAGAGGATATTAATAAGAGTGTTGGAAGCATACAGCTTGTTATTATGATTGTGTATTTTATTACACTTTTTATGCTTATGAATATAGATGGTATTGCAATGAAAGTGCTGTCATATCTTCCATTCAGTTCATACAGCGCCATGTTTGCGCGTGTTGCAATGGGAAATGTAGCTGTGTGGGAAGTTGTTGTATCATTTATAATACTTGTGGCAAGTATTATTGGTGTTGGCATGATAGGCTCATCCATATACAGAATGGGAACGCTTCGATATGGCAATCCAATTAAGATAACTACAGCAATAAAGAGCCTTCGTAAGCAGAAGCATAAATAATCTGAATATTTTATACAAGAAATAATTGAAGCCTCCGGATATAATATAAGTGATAGTGTCAAATGACATATGAAAAAAATAAAAAGACAAAAAGAAACTTTTGCACATTGCTTGAGGGTGGAAAGTATGAAGGTAATGTGTTGATGTATGTTATAACTGGAGTTGTGATATTAGCAGTAATATTTATACTTCATTATCTCCAGTACACAGTAACTTATATAGGAACATATAAGGAGAGCGAGAGAAGAAGAATTTCGCTTGCTGAAAAGTTAAGAGCTATGCCTTTAAGCTTCTTTCAGGAGCACGATGTAGCTGACCTTACAAGTACGATTATGGGTGACTGCTCAGGTTTTGAGCACGCATTTTCACATACAGTACCTCAATTTTATGGTTCTGTTGTATCGACAGCTATCGTGTGCATAGCACTTATGATATACGACTGTAGAATGGGACTTGTACTTTTGTGGGTTGCGCCAGTTGCATTTGCAATAGTAATTCTTTCAAGAAAGTTGCAGCAGAAGCAGGGGAAAAAGCATATGAATGCAAAGCTTGCACTTGCTGATGGAATACAGGAGTGCCTTGAAACTGTACAGGATATTAAGGCGTGCAATCAGGAGGAGGCATATCTTAAGAAACTTGACAAAAAGTTGGAAAATGCTGAAAAGGCACAGATAGCCTCTGAAATGGTTACAGGAAGTCTTGTAACAACAGGACAGATGTTTTTAAGGATTGGACTTGCAACTGTCATAGTTGTTGGAAATGCTTTGATGATTAACAATGAAACTACGTTATTTTCCTACATATTATTCTTAATAGCCGCTTCAAGACTGTATGACCCACTGTCAGGTGCCATGGCAAATATGGCTGAACTTTTCTCAGTAGATATGCAGGTAAAGAGGCTTAAGGTTATTCAGGATTATAAGGAAGAGGATAAGGCAAAGGAATACAAGACTAATGGTTATGACATAACATTTGATAATGTAAAGTTTGCTTATGAAGCTAAAAAACCAGTGTTAAAAGGTGTATCCTTCACAGCAAAGCAGGGTCAGATAACAGTGCTTGTCGGTCCTTCCGGTGGTGGAAAGAGAACAGTGGCTAATCTGGCAGCAGGTTTTTATGATGCAGACAGCGGACGTATAAGTCTTGGTGGAACAGATATATCAAAGGTTGATTCAGTTGAGATGATGAAAGACTTTTCTGTTGTATTCCAGAATGTCGTGCTCTTTAATAACACTGTTATGGAAAATATAAGAGTCGGACGAAAGAATGCAACTGACAAAGAGGTAATAGAGGCTGCAAAGGCTGCCAACTGCCACGAATTCATCGAAAAACTTCCAAACGGTTATAACACTGTCATAGGTGAGAATGGTTCAACACTTTCAGGTGGTGAGTGCCAGAGATTATCAATAGACCGCGCGCCTTTAAAGGATGCACCTGTTATTCTTCTTGATGAGGCGATAGCTTCTCTTGATGTTGACAATGAAACTAAAATTCAGGAGGCTATATCAAGACTTATAAAGGGAAAGACAGTTCTTGTTATAGCACACAGAATGAGAACAGTTGAAAATGCTGATAAGATTATAGTTCTTGCCGATGGAGTAGTAAAAGAGGGTGGAACACACGATGAGCTTATGAAAGAAAATGGAATGTATGCAAGACTTGTAGAGTTACAGACAGAGTCGCTTAGGTGGAAGCTGGTGTAATATGATATATGAATAATATAGATATATTTTTGAGTTGTCTGTAATAGTAATTTATATAAATATTTTTGATAAAATTATTATAATTGTTAAATATAAGTACACCAGTTTACAACTTTATATATGATAGACTTGCTGCCAAATCAGCTGTTTTAAAGCCTTTGTTACAGCATTTGATTATATGTATGTTTCAATATTTTTCACGAAAGTGGCAAAAAATATCTGGCTGCTGATACACTTACTTATTTCAAGACGAAAATCTTGTACACTTTTGGTACGGTACTGGACAAAGTATTCATCTTGATAAGGCAGAATATTCATAGCACAATAACTGATATGAAAAAGTTGTAAAGTGGTGTATAAGTATATAAAATAAACTATAAATCGTTATTATAATGTTGAAAAGTATTGATGATGACGATATAATACAATAATACAGTAACGGCAAGTTGTTATTTCGAATATGAGAATAACAATTTGTCGATTTCTGTATTTTATAATAATAAATTACAACTTAGGAAACAGAAAGGATTCATATATGTTAAGAGATGAAGATGCAGTTAGGGATGGCTATGCGCCATCAGATGGTTCACCATTTGTAAAAGGTGCAAAGCAACTCTTAGGCTTTGATAAACCTGAAACAGGTGTGCAGCAAGGAACTGGACAGATAAAGACTTTTAATCAGTTGGGATTTACGGGGATTAATGATAAGCCAGATGGATGGTATCTGCCAGATGATGTGAGTAAACCGGCAATCATTCTTGAAACAAAATCAGAGTCTGAGGATTTAACAAAAGATAAGTGGGTAAAAGAATTATTCAAGAATATTGACATTGTTGCTACAAAATATAATAAAGTTGTAGGTATTCTTTATAATGGAAAAAATATTCGTGTTTTTAAGAATAAAATTGAAGAAAATAATACTGCAACAACTATGCAGGATAAAAAATATTATATAGCGCTGTTTACACAGAATACATTAGATAAAGACCATATTTATGAGGTAACACAATCTATCAATAATATATTACATTTCAAGTTTGGAATGACAGATTTACAGGATAGAATGATTTTTACAGCCTGTGCGCTTGTTGCACAAAGATATAATCCAATAAGAGGTCTTAGTACACAGAAGGGGCAGGATTATGATATTGTTCATGGATGGGTAAGTAATAAATTAGCCTCTGCTATAAACGCTGGAAATAATCAGGCTATTAACCCAAATCGTAAATTAAATATTCTTTTAGAAGAATATAATAGTGTTCAAGTTTCAATTAGGAATAATATGGAAGCTCTTGATACTTTCATTGATAATGTTTGTGAGATTTCAGACCTCATCAATTCAGATTATTGGAATGGTGAAGATGTAATGGCTATATTTTTTAATGAATTTAATCGTTATAGGGGAAAATCGCAGGCAGGACAGGTGTTTACACCGGAGCATATAGCTTCTTTTATGTATCGTTTAATTGAAGTTAATAAAACAGATAGGGTATTAGATGCAACCTGTGGCAGTGGTACATTTCTTGTTAAATCTATGAGTAATATGATTAAAGAGGCAGGTGGTGTAAATGCATCTGATGTGATAGATATTAAAACTAATCATTTGTTTGGTATTGAGCTATATAGAAAGGTGTATGCACTTGCATGTGCCAATATGTTGATACATAAAGATGGAAAGACGAATTTGGAACAGTTAGATTCACAATCTGATGAAGCTGCTGCTTGGATTAAGAGTAAAGACATAACAAAAGTTTTGATGAATCCACCATATGAAAGAAAATATGGATGTATGAAAATTGTTAAGAATGTGCTTGATAATGTACCTAAGGGAATTAAATGTGCATTTATTTTACCAGATAAGAAACTTGAGAAAGATGGGGGAAAGAAGTTATTAGCGAACCATACATTAACACATATCATTAAATTACCTGAAAATTTATTTTTTGGTGTAGGTGTTACAACTTCTATATTTGTATTTGAAACAGGAAGACCACAGAATGATAGAAATATTAAAGGTTATTATATTGAGGAGGATGGTCTAGAAACTGTTAAAAATAAAGGTAGACAAGATATTAAAAATAAATGGGCTGATATTGAGGATTATTGGATTAAAGCTATTCAGGATGATAATGATAGTAAGTATAATACTAGACAATTGATTAATTCTAAAGAACATTTATCATATCAGATGCCAGAAAAACCTTTTGAAATTTATGAAGAAGATTTTGTGAAAACAATGATGGATTATGAAATGTATAAACGTGGTGTTGATGTAAAGGATTTTAATGACAAGTTATTGCAAAAAGTGCTTTATGGCTCTGATATAGGTATTAATGGAACAGATATCAGTATTGTTGTGAAAGGTGGTAATTAACATGGGTAGGATAGATACATCTGGTTGGATGGAATTTCAAATTAAAGATATCTTTGAAATTAAGCTTAAAGGAAACAAAATTCAGGTTCCAACAGGTGCTAGTATCCCTATGAAAGATTTGGTTGAAAATGGTTCAACTCCACGTATAACAGTTACAGGCGTGAATAATGGCATTTGTGGCACATTTGATTATTGTGGGAAAAAACCTTCTGATTACAGGGTGTTTAATAATTTTATTAGTGTTTCATTTTTAGGTACAGTATTTTATCAGGAAAACAATGCATCATTAGATATGAAAGTTCATTGTTTAAGACCAAAAGAAGTAATATTAAATCGGTATACGGGACAATTTCTTGTAGCAGCGATTAAAGCATCGTTACGAGAAAGTACATATGCAGACCAAATTTCAAGCTCTATTTTACCAGAAATGACAATTAAACTTCCTGTAGCTATGGATGGTAGTCCGGATTGGACTTATATGGAACACTATATGTTAAATTTGGAAACTACAGTAAGTGGTTCGTTAGTTGAATTACAATCAGCAAAAAACTTAGAGAAACATAAGGTTGATATAAGCAGGTGGAAGAAATATCATTTATATGATGATATGCTATTTGATATTGATATGGGAACTAAAATGGATAAATCAAAGATGTCTAGTATACATCCTACTGTTAATTTTGTTGGTCGTGCAAATACAAATAATGGAGTTACTATGTGTGTTGATAAGACATCTGATATTCCGTATAAAGCTGGTTATTTGACATTATCTTTAGGTGGTGAATATCTTGGTTCTTGTTTTATTCAGAATAAGGAATTTTACACAAGTCAAAATGTAGTGGTTTTAATTCCTAAATGGAATATGTCAGATGCTATTAAACAATATATTGCAACTATAATTTTTAAAGAAGCAAGATTGTATTATAAAGCTTTTTCTGATGAATTAAACAGACATATTAAAAATGATTTTTCTTTTTATCTTCCAACACTTAATGGTCAGCCTGATTGGAATTATATGGAACAATATATGAACAACATAGAAAGTAGGGTTATTCAGACTTTGGATAGTTTATCAATTAATTGAGGGAGTTATATGGATTATATTAGTCTTATAGTTGCAATTGTCTCAGCGTTTGTTGCAGTGGTAACATTGATTGCGACTATTATCATTGGCAGGATGCAAGTAAAACAAAACAATAAGATTGATGAACGTGATGAACGTAGACATAGTGATATGATTTATTCGGATGCAACAAAATTCATTTTGAAATATAGTTCATCTAATTATTATTCTGAAATATATTTATTGCCATTGTGTATCATGGCATATAAATACAATCCGATATATCCGTATCGTAGAGAAATATATCGAGAGTTTTGTTCTTTAACAGAAGAAATTCAAAATTGTATTTTAGAACGTGCTGATATAGAAATAAAAAGTTGCAAGGCTGAAGATTTTTATAGAAAAATGCTAGAAAATCTTAAACAAGATATTAAAAAAAATTATCCAGATGATAATGATTTATATTATGAAAATGGAAAATATTTTGAAGATGCTTTACGTCATCATGGTAATAGAAAAGTTCCGGGTATACAGTGTAATGCTGATAGTTATTATGCTGGATTATTAAAACAGATGGCGGATGAGTACAATAAAAATACGATGAATTATGAAAGTCATATAGCAAATTTATTAGTTTATGAAAAGAGTAACAGACCAATAAAAAAACTTATGGAAGAAAGTACAAGTATAGGGATTCCAATTGATATTAATACCGATGAAATTCTAATTTCATATCTATCTTGTATGATTTCAAAATATGTAGCTTGTTATTCACATAGTAATGGTAAATATGAAAATATTGGATGTGTTGAAGATTTTCAAGGGGAGAGATACATGGAGGACTTGTTTCTAGAGGCGCTATTTGAAACTTTTATATATCAGTGAAAAATGGTAATCGGTTTTAGATAAAATATTAAAAATCTACGATAATTAATAAAATATAAGTATATAAATACTAATAAATATAATTGAATATGAAACATTAAGATAAAGACAGTCATTTTCCTTTTGATAAGGATGATGACTGTCTTTAGTTTTTGGATTGCAATTTATATTGAAGTTGTTTATATATTGTCAATTTGATTTTATAACTTAACAGTTTCTCCGCCCGCAATTTCAACAATACTGTTATTATTAACAGCAACCCATACAGAACATGCATTAGGATTGTAGATATATTCATTATCTGCAAATATCTGAAGTCGGTCAAAAGCTTCATTATAATCCACAATTTCGATATTAGTTGCATACCATATATCATCACGGTGGCCAATCATTTCAGCGAATTCTTCCATGACAGACCAGTTGTTGTTGCGGTCAAACTCAAAGCTGTGTCCCCATACATACATCATATAAAGGTACTGCTTCTTTGTAAGAGCCATAAAACGCTTACCAAACTCGACAAGATTGTGGTTGTGGTGACATGTTGGCAGCCAGTTCATATAGTCAGCTGGCATAGAAAATCCATTCTCATCCCCTAAAAGAATAGGACCCTCGCAGCAGTCTGCATATGACATGGCAGACTTAACAACAGCATACTGGTCAGCGGCTGGTCTTATATACTTTATTCCAAGGTCAGCTGCAATCGAAGTGATAAGCTTGTTGCCTGCTCCGTTAGGAAGAGCCATACCGCGTACAGGCTTTTTGATAATCTTTTCTATAGCTGTCTTGTCTTCAAGAATTTCCCTTGCCACCTCATAACTTCCGCATCGGTTTAAAGTTGGATGAGTGCTGGTATGAAGTGCGATTTCATGATTATTATATAATTCACTCCATTCATCAGCATCAATTCTGATATCCATATCAGTGAGCTGTGAATTAACATTAAAAGTCGCTCTTAATCCATTCTTATTAAATATATCTACCAGACGTCTGTCCTGAACTTTACCATCGTCATAACTTAAAGTAAGAACTTTGAATTTACCACCTGGAAAGCACTTGTAAATTCTATTCATAATATCCTCATTTCTGCGCACGTTTTTTGCGTATGACGAGTTTGTGTCAAGTGCGCGCAGACACAAATCTCGCGATTGAAAAATTTTATT
>OGDE01002169.1_pt1 | contig 10423 bp, 7 predicted proteins | sample 1570321 | NCBI WGS metagenome assembly OGDE01 (sample SAMEA2581976, study PRJEB24529) | metagenome | biome: Human gut stool | place: China | collected 2011 | reverse complement strand
CCAATTCAAGTTTATCGGTAATCTGATGTTCAATGGGATTATGAAACTTCGCAGAGACTCCGCCCAAGATTTCCATACAAGCACCGTTCTCATTGTCGCTATAGATTGATGAAATTACTTCATCGAAACTAACAACTTTTCCTTCTGGTCGTCTCTTCTGACGATTCATGTCACGATAATAATTACTTCGTGCATTATCTAATGTTCTAAAGAAGATCTGATCGAATTTAAGCTTCTGTAAATGCTCATATGTGTGATACTTCTTTACTGCCTGAAGATATGGAATAATTAATATGTCGTACCACGGATCACTTGATAATCCATGTATTCTTAAATACCGATAAATCATATCGTGATGTTCTTTTCTTGAATGTCTGACCGATTACCGTAAACATATTCCCATGTATCAGTTAACGGCAGATCAGCAAGAATCTTTTCAACTACTGGATATACCATCTTCTCAAATGTTTCATTGAAGAACTCTATAGCTTTTGTACCAATCTTCGGGAAATAAATACTTTGTTCTTTTGCCTCCGGATTTTTATGTTCTGCGATACTTTTTCCGTCTATTTTAATCTCTTCATATATGACTGCCGTTTTTCCCGACAGATCAGTTCCATTGATTTCAAATGCAATTTCAATACTGCCATCTGCCTTTTCCGGAATAAATTCCTGCTGTTTTTCTTCAAGCTCCTGATTCAGCTTCAATGCCTGCTCAGCAGACTTCTTGGATTTTTCTTCCGCACGTTTTGATTTTTTCAAAGAATCAAGAATTATACACAGAACAACGAAAAAAGAAATTCCAGCGATAAGTGATACTGTCAGTAAATTGTCCTGAATAAAATCCTTCGCTGTAACTTTTCGTGAGGAAGCATTATACGAAACTACTGCACCTGAAAATTGAGTTGTAGGCATAGATGTCAGTGTTTTATTCAGAATGGACAAAAGAACCGGTTCTCCCTGCTGAACAGCAAATGAAACATCGGCTTCTTTTGTCAGGAAAACACTATGAAGCTTATTATTTTTCAAATAGTCAGAAACAGTATCTGAATTGCTTACAATGCAATCTGCTTCCCCTTTCTGCATCGCTTTTACTGCTGCATCTGATGTCCCATATTCTATAATCTCCCATTGTGGATAATTGTATGAAAGATATGCTTTCAATGCAAAATTATCTTTTTCAACGGCAACTATATTCTCTTTATTTTCATCAAAAGAATCCTTTGCCGTAATTGCTGCCATATTGAGAGTCAATAGCGTATCCGACAAAGCAAATCCATTTGTTTCTGCAAAGTATGGATTCTGGTTTGCATGAAAAATCAGGTCTATTTTTCCATCCTGCAATGCCTGAAGCAGTTCACTTCTTGTATCATATCCATTTAATTCAAATTCCAGAGTCTGACCTTGCAGACAATTTTCTGCAAGATCCACATAATCTGTAATAACACCTGTCAGTTTACCTGTTGATGGATCTACACTGCTGATACCTCCATCCTGATTCAGATACCCTATCCGGATTGCACCATGCTGCCCGATCCACTCACTTTCTTCTTTTGAAAGAAACGAGCTGCTCTGTGCAGAAAGATAACGCCTGTAGAGATCATCTGTGTAAAATGGGTTGTCATCCTTGATTCTGCGCATAGCACTATCCAGTGCTTCTTTGATATCCGGACGTTCTGGATTTATAGCGAAATAGATTTCTGTCTCTCCAATACTTGTAAGCGGTGAAATATCCGATTCTTCCCAACGGGATTCTTCTACCGAAACGAAGCAGTCAATTTCATGTTTCGACAGTTTGTCCATAATTTCTGTGGTTGTAGAAACATTGATATGCTTCGTATGCAGACCATATTTTGATTCCCATTCATTAAGCACATCCTCCACTATATTATCTTTAGACACACCAATATTTTTTCCCTCAAAAGAATCCAAATTTCCTGCTGTAAGATCCATATTGGATGCATCCGTATAGATGTAGTATTTCTCTTCCCCCATAGGCATATCGGAAAAAAGCATATTTTCAGCACGTTCGTCTGTATAGGAAATGCCACCAAGAATATCAATCTCTCCATTTTCCAACTGTGTAAAGCAGTTTTTCCAATCACTTGTTATGTATCTAAAACTTCCCACACCAATAAGAGGTGTTGAACCTTGAAAGTTCAATATTTCAGCCAATAAAAAAGGCATAAACCTGTTCCTCTTGATATAATGGAGTTGACAAGAAACCATTTTAACAAAGGAGATTTATGCCATGTCCAGTATACCACAAAACCATTCCGATGAAAAAGCCTTAGTTGACTGTGTTCAGAGATTTTTTTCCAAATATCATGTTGGTAAGCTTCTTGCCAGATGTAATGGAATGAAAGAGAAAGGTATTTCGCCTGTTTCTCTGCTTCGTTACAAACTCAGCAACATTTTTGTCGGAAGAAGTATGTATATGCAACAACGGACCGGCTCTTTTAAGGAAGATTTTTCAAAGAACACTTTCTACCGTTTCCTTAATTCTGCCAAAACAAACTGGCTTCGTTTTACTTCTCTTTTTGCAGCTGATATCGTCAATCATGATATTCGTGACCTGACAGATCACGAAAGGAAAAATGTCTTTATCATTGATGACAGCCTTTTCAACCGCACCAGCTGTAAGAAAACAGAACTGGGATCAAAAGTTTTTGACCACACGGATATGCGTTTCAAAAAAGGATTCCGAATGCTTACTTTAAGCTGGAGTGATGGAAATACATTGATTCCTGTAAACAGCTGTCTGCTGGCATCTGCAAAAACTACAAATATCATCGGTCCGGTAAAGGACTTTGATAACAGAACCCTTGCAGGAAAAAGACGCAAGCTTGCTCAGACAAAAGCTCCAGAAGCAATGATGGCTTTGCTGGACACTGCCCTCAGCGTGGGACTGAATGCTGACTATGTTCTGTTTGATTCCTGGTTTTCAAACCCGGTGCAGATCACAGCCATCCATTCAAAAGGCATGGATGTGATTGCTATGATCAAGAAGAGCAGCCGGATTAAATACTCATACGGTGGTAAACAGCTGAGTATCAAAGAAATCTATTCCAAGAACAAAAAGCGCCATGGCAGATCAAAATATCTGCTGTCTGTTGATGTTATGGTAGGAAAAGAAACTCCAATTCCGGCGAAAATCGTATGCGTAAGGAACAAATCGAACCGCAAGGATTGGCTTGCTTTTATCTGTACGGATACGACTCTTTCTGAGGAAGAAATCATCCGTGTTTATGGAAAACGTTGGCAGATTGAGGTTTTCTTCAAGACCTGCAAATCCATGCTGAACCTGATTGGAGAATGCCATAGCTTATCTTATGATGCGCTGACAGCCCATGTGGCCATTGTATTTACTAGATATATGTTGCTTGCAATGGAACAGCGCCAAAACGAAGATCAGAGAACTCTTGGTGAGTTATTCTTCTTTCTCATTGATGAAATGGCAGACATTACTTTCCGCAGGTCACTTTGCATCTTGATGGATGCCTTAATGGCAAGCCTTCAGGAAATCTTAAAGCTCAGCGATAAACAACTGACTGCTTTTACTGTTGATTTTGAGGCAAGATTGCCGGAATATCTGCGTAATGCACTTCATCCAGAGGTTGCAATAGCATAAAGCACTATTTTGTTAGCTGAAATATTGAATTTTCAAGGTGCGAAGCCCTGTTTAGGTGTGGGAAGTTTTAGTAAATAACAAATTCCGCAACTCCTATTAAAAGATAAGTTGGCCAATGTGTCTTTCCAATCCCTAACGGGATATTATACAGAAGGAAATCAATAAATCCGTTTGGTCCGATGGCACGGCAGTTTAATATATTAAATGCTACCATTCCAAGTCCGCTTAATACTGCATGAGCTACAAATAAGATCGGCGCTACAAACAGGAAAGAAAATTCAATTGGTTCTGTTACACCTGCAATAAAAGATGTAAATGCAGCCGGGATCAGGATTGCTTTGATCTTCTGACGGTTTTCGGGTCTTGCTGTGTGATACATTGCAAGGCATGCGCCAACCAGACCAAACATTTTTGAAAGTCCTCTTGCATCCCATACTACAGAAGAGGATAAGATCGGGATAGACGGATCTGCCATTTCCGCATAGTAAATATTTCGGCAGCCTTCGTATACCTGACCTGCAATCTGCTCTGTACCACCCAGTTTTGTGTAAAGAAACGGGGTGTAAACCAGATGATGAAGTCCTGTAGGGATCAGAAGCCGTTCTAGTGCTCCGTAAATAAAAATACCAAAGTTTCCGGTTCTGTTTATAAAATATCCCAGACTGTCGATCACCATCTGCACAGGAGGCCATACATAAGTAAGAACAACTGCAAGAATGATGATAACCGGGATCAGTACAATAAATACAAATCTTGCACCTCCATAGATCTGGAATGCATTGTTAAATTCCGTATCAATGAAACGGTTATGCACATATGCACTTACACATCCAAGAATAATTCCCAGGAATACGCCCATATCCAGGATCTGAATTCCCAGAACTACTGCCTGGCCGCTTCCTCTCAATGCGTCTGCATCCACTAACATTCCTCTTAATCCCATGAATTTATTCATGGCATTGATAAATACCAGGAATGCAAGAAGTGCTGTAAATCCGGCTTCCGCTTTTTTCTTCTTTGCAAGTCCGATTGCAATACCGGTACAGAAGATCAGTCCCAGGTTATTCAGTATCGCTACCAGTGCGCCTGAAAGGATTGTTCCAAATCCCTTTGTTACCGGATTGTCAAGAAACGGTAAGATTTCCATCAGTCTCGCATTTGTCAAAACATTTCCCACGGCGATCAGAAGGCCTGCAATAGGAAGGATCAGCACAGGCATGAACATAGCCTTTGAAAAGGCCTGCATAGCACTCATTACTTTTTCTTTCATTTTACCTCTCTCCATTTTCCAACATAATATTCACTGTCTGTAAAAGATTATGTTTTTTATTCCACGTGGTGATATTTGGAATTATACAGCTTACTGAGAAAAAGTACAGATTTTCAGACCAAAAGAAAACGTGTTACCCAATTGCGTAACACGTTTCACAGAATTATATAAAATTGTATAAATACGCTCTTATTTTATAGAAATGCGATAATATTCATAGATCAAAAGTTCGATCATCATCATTGTTTTTGCAAAATAAAGGGTAGGTTTCATATTCCTGTCATCTAAAGGATTATCATCTTCTACCTCGATCACACAATCACTGTGTTCTTTCAACGGACTGTCTCCCGCATGGGTAAATCCTACTGTAAAAATAGAGTTTTCTTCTGCTGTCTTTACCCGATTCAACACATGAGGTGAACGCCCCGATCTGGAAAACGCAATAAAAACACCTATGGACTCCATGTTATTTTCAAAAATACCAATAGAATCTGCCCCATTTGATAAAATACATTTAATACCCAAAACCAGAAGTTTTTTTCCCAGATAATTTGCCATCATAGAGGAAAAGCCCATACCATAAATAAATACAGTATCCGGCGTTGCGCAGATTTTTTCTGCCGCCCTGCGCAGGTTCTGGTAGTTTTCCAAAGATACAGCTTCCTTTCCGGCAAAATGGCTGACAAAATCTTCATTTACCTCATAACCACGGCTGATACCGCCCACTGCTCCCAGAAGTTTATAATACATCTCAATAAAACCATTATAACCCAGTTTACGTGAAAGTCTCATAACTGTGGATGTAGACGTAAAGTTTTCCCGGGCCACTCCCCGTACCCCTAATTTTAAAGCCTGATCAAGATGGGTCAGCAGATATTCCAATACATTCCGCTCTATATCTGTCAACTGTATTCCACAAGTCAGTTTCTCAATGTCAATCTCCATATACACAGCACCTCTTCATCTTCATTGCATTGTTCCTGAGTAAGCTAATTATTGTAGTATACCATTTTCATTTTGATTTTACAAATTCCACCAGTCGCTGTATACTTTTATTTTGAATAAACTGAATTTGTTGATTGAATATTGTAAAGGACATGTTGATTATGAAACCATTTGTAGATACCTGTATCCGCTTTTTTAAAAAAGAAACTGTATTATGTGTTGCCGGAATTTTAGCCTTTATTTCCGCATTCTTTGTACATCCCTCTGCCGCTTATATAGGGTATATCGACTTCCGGGTCCTTTCCCTTCTTTTCTGTCTTATGCTGGTGGTGGCTGGATTTCAGAGTATTGGTCTTTTTCATTTTCTCGGCTCTGCACTGCTTACAAAAGTACGGACTACACGGCAATTAATACTGGTGCTTTCCCTGCTGTGCTTCTTTTCCAGCATGTTCATCACCAATGATGTATCGCTGCTTACATTCGTGCCTTTTGGCATTATGATCCTGACTATGACCGGACAGCAAAAACTGTTGATCTCCACCATTGTTTTGCAGACTATCGGAGCAAATTTAGGAAGCATGTTCACACCTGTAGGTAATCCCCAGAACCTGTATCTGGCCTCTGCCTTTTCTGTTTCCACAGGGACTTTCTTGATGCGTATGCTTCCCCTTACAGCCCTTTCTCTGATTTTGCTGGTTGCGGCAGCCTGCATGCTTCCCTCTGCATCTGTAGACATAGCTTCCCAACCAGTAGAAGAACAACCAGAACAGAAAAAACTGGCTGTTTACCTGGCTCTTTTTGTGGTCTGTCTGGGATGCGTATCCCACCTGATCCCATATCCTGTTATGCTGGTTCTCGTCCTCGTAACTTTGCTTTTTACCAACCGGGCATTGTTCCATAAAGCAGATTACTTTCTGCTTTTAACGTTTGTTTTCTTTTTTCTGTTCATCGGAAATGTGCAGAACATCCCGGCAGTATCTGACCTGCTCCACAAACTGATCCGGGGACGTGAACTGGGCGCTGGGATCCTTTTAAGCCAATGCATCAGCAATGTACCTGCTGCCATCCTGCTTTCAGGCTTTACAGACAAGGTCACACCTCTGCTGTACGGGGTCAATATCGGCGGCCTTGGAACTCTGATCGCATCCTTAGCCAGTCTGATCTCCTATCGTTTTTATGTGGGGACAGAAAATGCGCATACCGGGCGCTATATGAAGGTATTTACACTTTATAATGTGGTCTTTCTGGTCATCCTGGCTTTTGTAGCATGGAAAATTCTTTAAAATATACAGCAAAAATCCCCGTCTGATCCGACGGGGATAACTGGCAGATTTTTACTTTTTAATCCGCTTTAAACAATGTCATTACAAAGCTGCAGATCTTTTCACTGGTTTCCCGGCAGACCGCCTGAACTTCCTCACTGTCTGCTTCCGGGTCTTCCCCGCATACATCCACACCAATAAGCGTTTTATCCGGTGTCTGCTGCATATACGCATCTATAAAATGTAAAACCTGGTTTGAAGCCACATTTCCCTGATCCCAGTTGGTCTTTCCTTCAGACTCTGATAAAACATCTTTATCAATGGAAATATACAGTGGCAATGGATCCTTTTCATCGGCTCCTAAATCATTTTCTTTGCACTGTCCACAAAGTTTCTTTATTCCATCCGGCTTTTCCACATTTTGAAGAAATTCTTCCTCAGAGATCCAGGTTACTTTCCTGATCAATTCTTCCCCGTCTTCCAAAAGCTCCCTTTTTGTTTCTTCCATGGCAGTTTCCGGTGGTCCCACCAGAATTACATGCTTTAAATTTTCATTAGTCTCCAATGCTTCCCGGATCCAGCCACCGCAGGATAAAATGCCGCCAAAGGCCGGTCTCTGCATATCCGTATGGTGGTCAAATACTAACAGTTCAAAAGGTTCCTTTACCAGTTCCAGCCACAGTTTTGTCAGATAATGGTAATTGCCGGAGTCTAAAAAATGCAGTCCTTCCGGACCAAATGGGACAATTCTCTTTCCGATCTCTTCCTCTGCCAGGCTATCACAATAGCAGTTAGTCCCCGGAATGTCCTGGCAATCCAGTTGGGAAATAATATGATTATTTGTTTTTCCTGCCTCCAGCACTGCCTTTAGGCCCTGCACTTCGTAAACTCCACTGAAATTCATGATCACAATGTTATTCTTCATATTTAAAACCTCTCCGTACCTGATAAATGGCCTTGCACCGCTTTCCGTTCTGCTCCAAACGCTTCACAGCCTGCAACGCGCCCCCGGGCGCGTTTCCCACTTCCATTTTAAGCGAAAAAAAGCTGCAGCTTCTAAGAAACTGCAGCCATTTTTATTTCACAACTATTACTTATTTCTCAGCGATTGCTTCGATCTCGCAAAGAACGCCCTTTGGAAGAGACTTAACTGCTACGCAGCTTCTAGCTGGCTTAGAAGTAAAGTACTTAGCGTATACTTCGTTGAATGCTGCGAAATCGCCCATATCTGCTAAGAAGCAGGTGGTCTTGATAACTTTGTCATAGCCGCTTCCTGCTGCTTCCAGGATAGCTCCTACGTTCTTCCAGCTCTGTTCAGCCTGTGCAGCGATGCCTTCTGGTACAGTGCCGTCAGCTGGATTTACCGGGATCTGACCGGAAGTATAAACAATACCGTTTACTTCAAACCCCCTTACTTTTGGACGGATTTATGACGGCTCTGAAGTTATAGATGAAGTACTCGTTAGTCTGTTTCGTGCTCCTCACTCCTATACTGGTGAGAACAGTACGGAAATCACTTGCCACGGTTCTGCCTATATTCTTCAGAAAGTATTACAACTACTCATCAAGAATGGTTGTCGCATGGCTGCCCCAGGCGAATATACCCAGCGTGCATTTCTAAATGGGAAAATGGACCTGAGTCAAGCAGAAGCAGTTGCCGATCTGATTGCCTCATCGTCTGCAGCGACCCATCGTCTTGCCATGAGCCAAATGCTGGGCGGTTTCAGTAAGGAACTTGCTACCTTACGTGACCAATTACTCCATTTCACCTCACTCATCGAATTGGAATTGGATTTCAGCGATCACGAGGAACTGGAATTTGCCGACCGCTCCGAACTTTGCCAACTAGCGAACAACATAGAGAAAGTCATAGCTCGTTTGGTTAATTCATTCAACGTAGGTAACGCCATCAAAAACGGCGTTCCTGTAGCCATTATCGGTGAAACGAATGCAGGAAAGTCTACATTGCTCAATGTCTTACTTAATGAAGACAAAGCTATTGTTAGCGACATTCATGGCACTACACGGGATATAATAGAAGATACTGTCAATATAGGTGGCATTACTTTCAGATTCATCGACACAGCAGGTATTCGTGAAACTAGCGATACAATTGAAAGCCTCGGTATCGAACGCACTTTCCAAAAGTTGGATCAAGCAGAAATTGTCCTTTGGATGATTGATGCTACGAATGCCCAAGCTCAAATAACACAGTTGGCCGGTCAACTCCTTCCCCGTTGTGAAAGAAAGCAGCTTATCCTTGTTTATAACAAAGCCGATTTAGTGGATAATATACAGAATAGTATTCCTGACAATTTTCCTGATAATGTACAGTCAATCACCCTATCCGCAAAAAAAAGAGAACATATCGAAGAACTTCAACGAATGCTGATAACATCTGCCCATCTTCCTACAATTACGCAAAATGATGTTATAGTTACTAATGTACGCCATTATGAGGCATTAAACAATGCATTAGAAGCTATCCATCGAGTGCAAGAGGGTCTGACTAATAATATTTCCGGTGATTTCATATCACAAGATATTCGGGATTGTATTTTCCACTTGAGCGATATTGCGGGAGAAGTGACAAATGATATGGTATTACAGAATATATTTCAGCACTTTTGTATTGGCAAATAGGTAGTGATTACTAACGATTAGCATATATCATCAACGATTATCAAGGCGTTCATTTTGAGCGCCTTTCTTTTTAGCCTTATAAGCGATAGTTATCGTTTATAGGGCTTTTTCAGCTCATTTTTGTACCGTATTTGTTGCTCGCTTGTTACTCTCCGATTTTAGGTCGGAAAGGTCGTGGACACACTGGTACGTCATGGTACGTGGTGGTACGCGATGAAACAAATTTGGCGAAATAAACGGATAAATAATGAGTAGTAAAATCGACATTCAGAAAAGATGTAAGTGGTGCAATGCTGTTTTCACAGCCCATAAGAGCACCACGGAGTATTGTTCTCACCGATGTGTCAACCTTGCCTATAAAGACAGGGTTAGGAAACAGCGTATTGAAAGTTTGCAACACGAATTAGGGAAAATCATAAAGACACCTCCTAATTTGAACAAGGAGTATCTTACTCCGTCAGAAGTAGCCGTGTTATTAAACATTGGGCGTACTTCTATATATCGCTATATCCGCAATGGAGTAATCAAGGTAATCCGATTTGAAAGAAAAACCCTTGTTCGTAGAGCTGACATAGAAGATATGACAGACTTTATTGTTCAAGAAACAGAGGACAAACAACCAAAAGAGAAAGTCCCTATCATCGACTTCTATACTACAGCCGAAGTGAAAGA
>OGDE01002167.1_pt1 | contig 10430 bp, 9 predicted proteins | sample 1570321 | NCBI WGS metagenome assembly OGDE01 (sample SAMEA2581976, study PRJEB24529) | metagenome | biome: Human gut stool | place: China | collected 2011 | reverse complement strand
TGAACAAGCTCATTGTATTGCCAATTATCTTTTTATGGCTGAACTGTTACTTTTTATAGAAAATTCTTTGAACATATGTTTGACAATGCCTTGCAAATATGATAAAATATACAAAATTACAATACATATTCGGGAGGGCAGTGTTATGGCAAAAGAAAGAATATCTGCAAAGCAGAAAGAAATATTAGACTTTATCAAATCAGAGATTATAAATAAGGGATATCCGCCTGCAGTTCGTGAAATTTGTGAGGCGGTCAATCTCAAATCTACATCCTCGGTTCATTCTCATCTTGAGACATTGGAGAAAAACGGTTTTATCAGGAAAGACCCTACAAAGCCAAGAGCCATTGAGATTATTGATGATGACTTTAATCTGGTGAGGAGAGAACTCATAAATGTTCCTATCATTGGTTCAGTGGCAGCAGGAGAGCCTATCTTTGCGGAGCAGAATATAGAGGGATATATGCCTGTACTTCCGGGAGATATGCCAAAGGGAGAAGCGTTTATCTTAAATGTCCGTGGTGAGAGTATGATAAATGCAGGTATCTTCGATGGAGATAAGGTGCTTGTTCATAAGCAGAGTGTTGCAGAAAACGGTGAGCTAGTAGTGGCACTTGTCGATGATTCAGCCACGGTTAAGACATTTTATAAAGAGGACGGTCATTTCAGACTTCAGCCTGAAAATGATACTATGGATCCCATTATCGTAGACAATGTCGATGTACTTGGAAAAGTAGTAGGTTTATTTAGAACATATCATTGATTTAACACTATTTTTGGAGAACTTATATGAATCGTATTAAGGATGACATAAAGCAGAGGAAGTTTCACAATCTGTATCTTCTTTACGGCAGTGAAGAATTGCTCAAAAAAAATTACAGGGAAAATCTTAAGCATTTTATTCTGGAAAACAGTGATGAGATGAATTTTTCAAAATTTGAAAATAGAGGCATTGATTTAAGTGAGGTACAGTCCATAGCCGATACATTGCCGTTTTTCAGTGATTACAGGCTTATTGTTATTCAGGACAGTGGTCTTTTTAAAACATCAAATGATTTTGCGGATTATCTTGAGCATATGCCTGACAGTACGATTATTATTTTTGTTGAAAAAGAGATCGACAAGAGAAACAAGTTATATAAATATGTAAACAAAAACGGAATAGCTGCTGAGATTAAACTTAAGGATGCACAGGAGACATTAAACTGGGCGGCGAGAAGATTAAAAGATGCCGGAAAAGTGTTCACCAGACAGACGATGGAGTATTTTTTGCAAAGAGTGGACAATAATCTTTACAGTCTCTCAAATGAAATTGACAAGCTTGTTGCATATACAGGAGACAGGCAGGAAGTGACGATTGCCGATATAGACGAGATATGTCCTGCATTTCTCCAAAATCATATTTTTCAGATGGTGGATGCAGTCGGTGCATCAGATGCAGATAAGGCTTTGAAATTGTATAATGAACTGATTGAGTTAAAAGAAGCTCCATCTTATATTTTGTATATGCTCATAAGACATTTTAATATACTTCTTCAGATAAGTTCACTAGGAGGAGCAGCAAAGAATGAGATAGCAGCAAAGATTGGTATTTCACCTTATTTTGTCGGCAATTATCAGAGACAGGCAGCGGGTTTTAAAAGAGAACAGCTTAAAAATGCATTAGAGAGCAGTCTTGACACGGAGCAGAAGTTTAAGACAGGAATATTAGATGACCAGATAGGTGTAGAGCTTTTGATAGTCGGGCTTGTAAGCAGATAGTTTTTGATTTTGTGATAATTGTGTGATAAAGAGGCTTACCAGCTTGTCATTTTTGTGGCTGTATGATAACATTATATCAATTACAAAGCAAAAACCAGGAGGAAAAACGATGTGGTGTCCAAAATGTAAAACTGAATACCGTGACGGTATAACAGTATGTGCAGATTGCGGTGAAAAACTTGTTGAAGGTACAGCGGATGACTTTGATGTAGTTGAGATCTGTGATTTAAAAGATGATGAAATGGCAGAAAATTTTATCGAGTATCTCGGATATTCAAAGATTGAAAATGCTAAGAAAGTCATAAGGGACGGAATTACTATAGTGACCGTGCCATCAAGATATGAAAAGCAGGTTGAAAAACTGTTTAAGGGTTTTCAGCTTGCATTAGAGGAAGACAAGGAAAAGCAGAAACAGGAGGCTTTAAAGAAAGCACAGGAAGAAGCATATGCACAGCAGGACTCAGAAGATGTTTCAGTTGATGGAACAGAAAATGCCGATTTCGACCAGACAGAGGAGTCCTCTGGTACGGATATGGAGAGTGCAATAGATGCTGATACTCAGGCTGATGAAACAGAACAGCAATGGGATATAAACAAGGATGAGAGTGAAGATGATGAAAAACTTGTTGAGGAGGACGATCTTCACAATAATGTCATCACTGACGATGAGATAGAAGAAGATACGGCGGACATCTTATATACACCGTCAAAGGCATATGTAAAAAAAGAAGATGAGTATAAGGATGTTAAATTTTCAGGGATTACATTTATCATATTCGGTATTCTAGGTATAGCATATCTTACATTATGTAAACTTGATATTATCGCTATTGATTACAATATATTTGTATTTTGTGTCATAGCGGCATTATTTGTCGGATTTATAGTTATGGGAGTTGTTTCAGTAGTCAAGTCGAAGAAGATTAAACTTCAGATTCCGGAGGAAGAAATCCTTACAGAAGAGTTAAATAAATGGCTTGAAGAAAATATTACTAAAGAGAGTGTGGAAAAGTGGATTGACGATTCTGTTTCAGATGAGGAGAATGACCTTATAGTTATGGCACATATCAGATCAATCCTTATAAAGAAGTATCCGGATTTAAATGTTTCATTTATTGAGATGCTGACAGAAGAATTTTTCAATTCTCATTTTGTTGAGGATGCTGAGTAGATTAATGTAGAAAAGAACAGGATTTAAAGTATATTATTATAAATCCTGTTCTTTTTAATTACAAAAGTTCTAATATTACAGTTCTATGCCGTTTTCCTTAAGAAGTTTTCTTGCACTTTCGATGGAATCGACACCTGTTTTATTTTTGATAGGTGCAAATTCTTTATTTCTTTCAACCTCAAACGGAAGACAAGTATCAAGCATATGAATCATATCAAGGATAAGAGTTTCAAACTTATATCCGTTTGGAGATTCAGGTTTGATAAATTCACCGTTTTCATTCATATAAGGTATTTTCTTTTCTACGATATGAAGTGGGAGTTCGTTGTTGCATATCTCCTCAAGTTCAGGTTCGTGGAAAAGATAATTGAGAATAACGCCAAAGTTATATGCAGGGTCACCGTTTTCATCTTTTGTGTTGCGAAGTTCTTCTGTCTGCTCATAGTATTCGACGATAGATGGTCGTCCATCCTCAAGGCACATAACACCGACTTTTTCGTCGGGGTCTGCTTTCCTTACAACTTTTGCACCGACAGTGCATTTCTGGTCTATAGTTGCACCGATAAAGCATGGGTCAGCAATACGCTGGAGAACATTATCAACAGCAAAAACATTGATCCACTCGATATTTTCTTTGTGGATTATATCGACAATTCCCGCATTTTGCATAGATGAGAACCAACCGCCATTTCCATTAGGGGAAGTGGCAATCTTATCCTTTGCTTCCATATATACCTTGCCTTCATAAGTTGCGGCAGGTGCCATATCCTGCTTGAAAAAATGAATATAATCAGGGTTGTAGGTAAAGTAATTTTGTTCTTTAAAGAACGAAGTTGTAGCTTCATGATTTTTATCACTTGTCATAATAAAGAGGTGAATCCATACACCGGCTTCGTCAACAACATCAAGAAGATTTCTGATAATACGCTGGAAAATATAGACTGGTTTTGTGATACCTATGTCATACATACCTTTTGGGTTGTCCGAACCAAGTCTTGTTCCCATACCGCCCGCTAAGAGAACTGCACTGACTTTGCCGGCACGAATAGCTTCAAGACCTAGTGATTTAAAATGTTCTTTTGAAGCATTGATTTCAGTCAGCGTCATAGCTTTTATAGGTGTTATAACTCCTCTTTTATCCTCGGCTTTACCATTTATTACTTTAGAGGTAACTGAAAAATCAGTCTCGTCAATTTGTTTTAAGAGAGCCTCTTTTTGTGAGTCATTTAATTCATCATAATAGTCAAGAATGTGTTCCTGTGCATATTCTTTAAGTTTGTTTTTTGCATTTTCAAAGTTCATAAATTTTTGTCCTTTCTCCGTAGTTTAAGTATTTGTTCCAATTTACATTGTTACAGTTACTATTATACATAAAAATGAACAACTATGCAATTGACTTATGTTAAGTGACGGAATATAATTAAAAATAAAGCGACTGCATTAATGAGCAAGCAGCGAAGCGGATTGCGAATGTCCGTTTTACTTCGGGAGGAAGATTTTAATGTTTGGCAGAAAGAAAAAGAAACAGAGCAAGGATATGACTTACTTTTATTTAGATGCACTTAAGAATAAACAGATTCCTGTGTTGGTATTAGACCCAAAGTGGCATGAGTTATTTCCAGACTTTAGAAAAACTGATAAAATAAAAAAACTTGAAGAACATCTTCTTGATCTTATCAAGCAGCAGGGACAGTCCTCAAATGATTTAAAGGAATATGAGAAAGCCAAGAAAGTCGTCATGGAAAATATTGTAAACAATATGACGGATGGGCATGAGCCTGACGCAGAGCTGAGAAATAAAAAGCAGGATGCAAATCAGAAGATGATTGATGAGATAAACCAAAAGACAGCCGAGGCACAGCAGCTGCAAAGACAGCTTCCGGCAGAGATACAGATTGCAAATAAAGAGCTGCTCATTGCCTGCATGGATGTATGTTACAGGGAACTTACGGAAAATACAGCCATTATAGAGGAACTCGATGCGTGGATAAATGCGGCAAGAGAAGAACTAAAAAACAGGATTCTTGCCAAGCAGGACAAGGAGATGCGAAATACGGAGTTGTATAAATATATGCATAATCTTCTTGGAGCACAGATAGTAGAAATTTTTGATAAAAACAATCATGTATGGAAGGGAAATGTAGAAGAAAACATTTCAAGTAAAAAATAATGAGTAAGATTATTGGTGTCGGGACAGCTATTGTTGAAGTTGGGCGTGTGCTTAAAAGTTGTGAAAAACATAGTTTTTTAAATAAATATTATACAGAGGCAGAAAGAGAACTTATAAAAAGAAGAAAGAGTTGTGCTGCCACTAATTTTGCCGGAAAAGAAGCAGTAGCAAAAGCTTTTGGAACCGGCTTTTTAAATTGTATGCCTGAAGATATTGAGATACTCAGAGATGAAAAAGGAAAACCATATGTAAATCTTTCCGAAAAAGCAGAAAAAATTGTAAAAGAAAAAGGTATAACAAAAATTCACATATCATTGAGTGATACGGATAAATTGGCAATGGCATATGTGGTAGCAGAGGGGGATTAAGACATGAGATATATAACTGATGCAAAAGAAGCAAAGCAGATAGATAATATTTCGATAAATGAGATTGGTATTCCGTCACTTGTACTGATGGAGAGAGCTGCACTTGGTGTTGTAGAGGAGATTGAAAAGGTATATGGAGAATTGTCTGCTAATGCCTGTGTTAAGAGAAAAACAGAAGATAATTTTTTGAATTCGCAAAGGTGCAAAAAATCTGCGGAATTAAAAAATGTTAATTCAAAAATACTTGTAGTTGCAGGAATGGGAAATAACGGAGCCGATGGAGTAGCGGCAGCAAGAATGTTAGAACATGACGGGATAAAAACTGCGATAAAGCTTGTAGGAAATATTGAACACGCAAGTGAAGAAATGAAAAAACAGCTTGAAATAGCAAAAAATCTTGGGATTTCTTTTGTCACGGACATGAAAAAAAATGAATATGATATTATAGTAGATGCCATTTTTGGAATTGGTTTGTCAAGAGAGATAACAGGTGAATATAGAGAAATTATAGAGAAAATAAACGGCAGCAATTCTTATATTGTTTCTGTTGATATTTCGTCGGGAGTAGATGCCACAGGCGGGAAAATACTTGGAACAGCCGTAAAAGCAGACATGACAGTTACATTTGGAAATTTAAAAAGAGGAATGTTGCTGTTTCCGGGTGCAGTGTATTCAGGCGAGATAAAGGTCAAAGACATAGGTTTTCCGGATAAAGCAGTAGAAAGCGTGTCACCAAAAGCATATACATTTGAAAAAAATGACCTTTACTGTATGCTGCCACAGAGAAAAATGCGGACAAATAAGGGAAGCTACGGCAAAGTTCTTGTGATAGCGGGATGCGAGGCAATGTGCGGAGCCTGTTATTTCAGTGCCGCAGCAGCCTATAGAGCAGGATGTGGTCTGGTGAGAGTCCTTACGGCAAAAGAAAATATGCAGATATTAAAGACAAAACTGCCTGAAGCTATAGTGGGAAGCTATGATGAAGAATTTGAGGATGGCATAGATTTTACACCTAAAAAAGAGGTAGAAGAGGCAATCGGCTGGGCTGATGTTATTGTGATAGGTCCGGGACTTGGAAAAAGTATTAAAGCAAAGTTGCTTGTAAAACGCATATTAAAAGTGAAAGACAAAACTGTTGTCATAGATGCCGACGGACTAAATATTTTAGCTGAATTTATAGAAAATAAAGAGCATGACCTCGGTAATCTTGGAACAAACTTTATATTGACACCGCATTTAAAAGAAATGAGCAGACTTGCAGGGAAGACAACGGATGAGATAAAAAATGATATGCCGTACTATGCAACGGCACAGGCTGAATGTAACATAGTCTTAAAAGATGCGAGAACAGTTGTCGGTGAGGGAAGAAACATACCGGACGGAAAGATATATATAAATACATCAGGAAATAATGCACTTGCAACAGGCGGTTCAGGCGATGTATTAAGTGGCATAATAGCAGGCATTGCGGCACAGGACATAAAAATGAAGCCGGCACTTGCTGCTGCATTTGGGGTATATGTTCACGGACTGACGGCAGAAAAATACACTGAGACAAAAAGCAGGTACAGTATGACGGCATCTGATATAATAGATATGCTTCAGGATGTAATGCCTAGGTAGATAGTGGAGATTATGGTAAATAAAACTGAGAAATGAGGATTAAAATGAGTACGAATAAAATAAAAGAATACTACAGAGTGAAAGCTGATATAGACCTTGATGCGATACATGAAAATGTTGTAAATGCAAAAGCACTTACAAAACCCGGAACAAAACTTATGGCTATAATAAAAGCAGATGCATACGGTCATGGAGCTGTCATGGTCGCACAAACATTAGAGGATGTTGCGGATGCATACGGTGTTGCCATACTAGAGGAAGGAGTAGAGTTAAGGCAGGCAGGCATAAATAAACCTATACTTATACTTGGATATACGCCGGCACCTCTTTACAGTGCAATGATAAAATATGACATAGCAACAGCGGTATTTGAGTATGATATGGCAAAAAAAATGTCGGATACGGCAGAAAAAATGGAGAAAAAAGCTAAAGTTCATATAAAACTGGATACCGGAATGAGCAGGATAGGATTTAAGCAGGACGATGAAAGTCTTGCGGTTATAAAAAAGATAGCAGAGCTTCCCGGAATAGAAATCGAGGGCTGTTTTACGCATTTTGCGACAATGGATGAAAAAGATAAGACAAAAGCCATGAAGCAGTTTGAGAGATATATGGATTTTGTAAAAAGAATAGAAGATGCAGGCATTAAAATACCTGTAAAACATGTGTCAAACAGTGCCGGAATAATAGAAAAGCCGGAAGTAAACCTCGATATGGTAAGAGACGGAATATGTGTATATGGAATGTATCCATCTGAGGAAGTAGACAAAACAAAATTAAAACTAACACCGGCGATGGAGATAAAATCTTATGTGTCATTCGTAAAGACACTTAAGGCCGGAGTAGAGATTGGTTATGGCGGTACATATACGACAACAAATGAAACGGTAGTGGCAACGATACCGGTAGGATATGCTGACGGTTATTCAAGAGCGTTGTCAAACAGAGGAAGAGTTCTTATAAAAGGAAAAAGTTTTCCGATAATTGGAAGAATATGCATGGACCAGTTTATGGTTGATATAAGCAGCCAGCCTGATATAAAACAGGGCGATGAGGTAACTCTTGTCGGCAGGGACAAAGATGAGTACATATCAATAGAAGAAGTGGCAGATATGTCATATTCATTTAATTATGAATTTGTTTGCGACATAGGAAAAAGAATACCGAGAGTGTATTACAGCGGCGGAAAGGCAGTTGCGACAAAAGATTTTTATCCGGAGTATTAGAATAAGTTTCTGGCTAGAGTAAAAAAATTCATGCTTTTTAAAGATACATATGTATAAAAACGATAAAGATGGAAAGAAATAACATTATAGGATGCATAAAGAATTACATAAAATGCAATTCCGGATTATGAGCAGTTGCAAGAGTACATTTTATTGATGCTAAGTCAGGAAATGTTTTCAGAACTGCTAAGTCAAATCCAGTTTAAGAGCGATTGATAGAGTTTGTCTTTTTGGATTTCAATGAAGAAACAACTCTTAAAGCTGCTCAGTCAATTCCAGATTATTGTGATAGGAGCGTGAAAATTTTGAATATAAAGCGGGGAGATATATATTTTGCAGATTTAAGACCGGTAGTAGGTTCAGAGCAGGGAGGAATACGCCCTGTGCTTATAATACAGAACGATATGGGAAACAAACACAGTCCGACAGTTATATGTGCGGCAATAACATCGAGAATGAACAAGGCAAAACTGCCGACACATATTGAGATCGATGCATCCGCCTACGGGATCGAAAAGGATTCCGTGATCCTTCTGGAACAGCTCCGCACCATCGACAAGCGGCGTCTGAAGGATAAGGTGTGTCATCTGGACAGTGCTATGCTTGATAAGGTGAATCATGCGCTTGAGATCAGTCTGGAACTGACTTTTTAGGGGAACATGAGGAATTTTGACCGGTTTGTTTTCTGATTCTTGACGAAATCTTTCATAAGTGCTATATTAAACCGAGTTGCAATTATGTAAAACGGTACCCAAAATGAGCAGGGCACGAAAGAAAATATACGGTAACAAGGAGAGGAAGATACCATGTCAGGACATTCAAAATTTGCCAACATCAAACATAAGAAAGAGAAAAATGATGCCAAGAAGGGTAAGATCTTCACAGTCATCGGCCGTGAGATCGTTATGGCAGTAAAGGCCGGCGGCCCGGATCCTGCAAACAACAGCAAGCTTCGTGATGTTATTGCAAAAGCAAAAGCAAACAATATGCATCTACAACAAATAACATGCCGAACGATACCATCGACCGTGGAATCAAGAAGGCAGCAGGTGCGGATTCTGCAGACAGCTACGAGAAGGCTGTATATGAGGGATATGGTCCGAACGGTGTTGCTATTATCGTAGAGACTCTTACAGATAACAAGAACCGTACTGCAGGTAATGTACGTAACGCGTTTACCAAGGGTAATGGAAGCATCGGAACACAGGGATGCGTATCCTTTATGTTCGACCAGAAGGGCCAGATCATCATCGACAAGGAAGAGCTTGAGGATGAGTGCGGCGAGATGGATGCGGACGAGCTGATGATGACAGCTCTGGATGCAGGTGCTGAGGACTTCAACGAGGAAGAGGACAGCTTTGAGATCATCACAGCACCGGACGATTTCAGTGCTGTACGTGAGGCTCTTGAGAAAGCCGGGATCCCGCTTGTAGAAGCACAGATCGCCATGATCCCGCAGACCTATGTGGAGCTCAACGATGACCAGGCGATCAAGGATCTTCACAGAACTCTGGATCTTCTTGATGAAGATGATGACGTTACTGACGTATGGACGAACTGGGACGAATGATTTTCGAATAGGGATTGATATTTTTGCACATAATACCTCCAGAATTTTTGATTCCGGAGGTATTTTTATATGGAAAAAAACGAAAAAGAAGAGAAAAAACAGAAAGAACTGAACAGAGAGGAGAGTCAGGATGAGCAGATCCGTGAAACAGGTCAGGTGGTGCTTGACGGGAATTCCAGAAAACATAAAGTGGAGCTTCTTACAGTAATTGGAGAGATCGAGGGACATGAGTCGGCGCCGTCTCACAGTAAGACTACCAAGTATGAACATGTTTTGCCCAAGCTGGCACTGATCGAGGATGATGAGGAGATCGAGGGACTTCTGATTCTTCTTAATACAGTAGGAGGCGACGTGGAAGCGGGACTTGCCATTGCAGAGATGATCGCATCCTTAAGTATCCCTACAGTGTCACTTGTTCTTGGTGGAGGACATTCCATAGGAGTTCCTATGGCGGTTTCGGCAGATTATTCTTTTATTGTGCCCAGTGCTACCATGGTGATCCATCCGGTACGCCAGAACGGTATGTTTATCGGGGTGGTGC
>OGDE01002155.1_pt1 | contig 10475 bp, 9 predicted proteins | sample 1570321 | NCBI WGS metagenome assembly OGDE01 (sample SAMEA2581976, study PRJEB24529) | metagenome | biome: Human gut stool | place: China | collected 2011 | reverse complement strand
TGGGAGCCAGCAACTTAAGAATCATTGTGAAGGTGCTTCTTGTGGAAGCGAGAACTTCCCTGATCAACGGAGCAACGATTGCAGTAGGAACCATCCTGGGCTACTCAGCCATGGCAGGAACCATCGGCGGAGGCGGACTGGGAGATATCGCGATCCGATATGGCTATCACAGGTATCAGGCAGATATCATGATCGTTACCGTTGTACTTCTGGTCATTCTGGTACAGATTTTCCAGTTGGTCGGAACCACTCTGGCCAACCGGCTGGACAAGAGAAGATAGTTATAAAAAAGATAATATAGAGGAGGAAACTATTATGAAAAAATTAGTAAGTCTTGCACTTGCAGCTGTACTTGCAGTTTCTGCAGTTGGATGCGGAAGCAGCAGCGATTCTTCAAGCAGCACTGCTGACAGCGCACAGAGCACTGAAGCAGCAGCTGATGGAGCAACCTTTAAGATTGGTGGAATCGGACCGATCACCGGAGGAGCAGCCGTATATGGACTGGCTGTTAAAAATGCAGCAGAGCTGGCAGTAAAAGAGATCAACGAAGCAGGCGGTATCAACGGCATGCAGGTTGAATTTAAATTTGAAGATGATGAGCATGATGCAGAGAAATCGGTAAACGTTTACAACTCCCTGAAAGACTGGGGTATGCAGATGCTGAGGGGTACTGTTACATCCACACCTTGTACAGCAGTTGTTGAAAAAACACATGAAGACAATATGTTCCAGCTGACACCGTCAGGTTCCGCTGTTGAATCTATTAAATATGACAATGCGTTCCGTGTATGCTTTTCTGACCCGGGTCAGGGTACTGCATCTGCAAAATACATCGGTGAGAATAAGCTGGCATCAAAAGTAGCCGTTATCTACAACAGCTCTGATGTATATTCTTCCGGTATTTATCAGAAATTTGCAGAAGAGGCAAAAAATCAGGACTTCGAAGTTGTTTCTGCTGAAGCATTTACCGAAGACAGCAAGACAGACTTCTCAGTACAGCTGCAGAAAGCAAAGGATGCAGGTGCTGACATGGTATTCCTGCCGATCTACTATACAGAAGCTTCTCTGATCCTGACACAGGCAAACTCCATGGGTTATGCTCCGACATTCTTCGGATGTGACGGTCTGGATGGTCTGCTGGCAGTTAAGAACTTCGATACAAAACTGGCTGATGGCGTTATGCTTCTGACACCGTTTGCAGCTGATGCAGATGATGAAAAGACACAGGCATTTGTTTCTGCTTACAAAGAAGCTTACGGCGATACACCGAACCAGTTCGCAGCGGATACTTACGATGCAATCTATATCATGAAAGCAGCAGCAGAAAAAGCAGGTGTGACAGCTGATATGAGCGTAAGCGACATCTGTGATGCAATGAAAACTGCCATGACAGAGATCAGCTACGATGGTCTGACCGGTGAAGGTATGACCTGGACAGCAGACGGTGAGCCGGACAAGGCACCAAAAGCTGTCGTGATCAAAGATGGTGCTTACGTAGCAATGTAATGATGTCGGTGTCGATTGTGGGAGTGCGAAGCACGGAACATCCACAGGCATGTCAGGTGGGGATTTTTGCCCCCAACATCATCATAATAAAAATGAAGAGGCACTTACAGTTCGGTAAGGAAGCCCAGAGGAGGGCTGCCATGGGCAGCCCTTTTTCCTGTTATAAGCGAATCCTATTGAATAAGTAGGCAAACACAGAAAACAACCATACACAGATATCAAAGGTAGACTTGTAAAGTCTGTTTTTGATATCTGTGTGGTATTCTTATTTTTAAGAAAACGATGGTTATATTAAAAATACGACAAGGGGTGTGCGTATGAGTTTTATTTCTTATCTGATCAACGGTATCAGCCTTGGAAGTGTCTATGCAATCATAGCACTTGGCTATACAATGGTATACGGTATCGCAAAGATGCTGAATTTTGCACATGGTGATATCATCATGGTAGGCGGTTATGCAGCTTTTATCTCCATGAATTCTTTAGGCGTGAATCCAATTCTGGCAGTTATATTATCGGTTGTCATCTGTACGATTCTCGGACTAGTTATTGAGCGTGTTGCTTACCGTCCGCTTCGAAATGCATCTTCACCGCTGGCTGTTCTGATCACAGCGATCGGTGTCAGCTATCTGCTTCAGAACCTTGCACTTCTGATGTTCGGTGCAGATACAAAATCTTTTACATCTGTTGTAACAGTTCCGGCAGTTGTGCTGGCAGGCGGAAAACTGACGATCTCCGGTGAGACGATCGTTACTGTTCTTGCATGTATGATCATCATGATCGGTCTGACACTGTTCATCAACAAGACAAAAGCAGGTCAGGCAATGCTGGCAGTTTCGGAGGATCGAGGTGCTGCACAGCTGATGGGCATCAATGTAAATGGAACGATTGCCCTTACCTTTGCAATCGGTTCTGCACTGGCAGCAATCGCAGCGGTTCTGCTGTGTTCTGCTTATCCTTCTCTGACACCGTACACCGGAGCCATGCCTGGTATCAAAGCATTCGTAGCCGCTGTATTTGGCGGTATCGGATCGATTCCGGGAGCACTGATCGGAGGTATTTTGCTTGGTATTATTGAAATTCTCGGCAAAGCATATATTTCCTCTCAGATGGCAGATGCGATCGTATTCGGAGTTCTGATCGTTGTACTTCTGGTAAAACCAAGCGGATTGCTTGGAAAGCAGATTCAGGAGAAAGTGTAGGTGGCAGCGATGAAAAAATTAAAATTAAACAAAACGACAAAAAACAATCTGATCACATACGGAATCGTCATCCTCGCTTATATCATCGTAGAAGCAATGCTGGCAGGAGGTCAGATCTCCAGTCTGATGAAGGGACTTTTAGTTCCGCTCTGTGTTTATGTGATTCTGGCTGTATCTTTGAATCTTGTGGTAGGTATTTTAGGTGAGCTGAGTCTTGGACATGCAGGATTTATGTGTGTGGGTGCATTCTCCAGTGCATTCTTCTCAAAATGCACCGCAGGAATGATGCCGGATGGATTTCGTTTCTTTCTGGCACTGCTGATTGGAGCTGCTATTGCGGCTCTGTTCGGACTGATTATTGGAATCCCGGTACTGCGACTGAAAGGTGACTACCTGGCGATCGTTACCCTGGCATTTGGTGAGATCATCAAGAACCTGATCAACGTATTCTTTATCGGAAAAGATGCAAATGGTTTCCATTTTTCCATGAAGGATGCCATGTCGCTGAACATGGACGGAGGAGATGTTATCATTAACGGACCGCAGGGAATCACCGGAACGCCAAATGATTCTACGTTTACCATCGGCGTGATCCTGGTACTGATCACACTGGTTATCGTACTGCATCTGATCCATTCCAGAGACGGACGTGCGATCATGTCTATTCGTGATAACCGTATCGCAGCTGAGTCTGTCGGTATCAATATTACAAAATACAAACTGATGGCATTTATTATTTCAGCAGCCCTTGCCGGAGTTGCCGGTGTTCTGTATGCACATAACCTGGCTACCCTGACTGCACTGCCGAAAAACTTTGGTTATAACCAGTCGATCATGATCCTGGTATTTGTTGTACTTGGCGGTATCGGAAGCACAAGAGGTTCTATGATCGCAGCCGTTGTACTGACACTGCTTCCGGAGCTTCTGCGCGGACTGAATGACTACCGTATGCTGATCTATGCAATCGTCCTGATCGTGATGATGCTTCTGAACTGGAGCCCGAAAGCACTGGAAATGAGAGAACGTTATTCACCGAAGCGTCTGCTTGCAAAGAGAAAAGAAGCAAAGGAGGCGAAATAATATGGAGAACATGTTAGAGGTAAAGAATCTGAGCATTTCATTCGGAGGACTGCGTGCCGTATCCGAATTTGATATGAATATCGGGAAAGGTCAGCTCTATGGCCTGATCGGACCGAACGGTGCCGGAAAAACAACCATATTTAACTTGCTGACAGGTGTTTACAAACCGGATGAAGGTATTGTAAAATTAGATGGACAGGACATTACCGGAAAGAAGACCATTGATATCAACAAAGCAGGTATCGCCCGTACTTTCCAGAATATCCGCCTGTTCTCACAGATGTCCGTACTGGACAATGTAAAAGTAGGACTGCACAATCATCATCACTACAATACGCTCGAAGGGATTCTGCGTCTGCCGCGTTACCGTAAGGTGGAAAAAGAGATGAATGAACGTGCGATGGAGCTTTTGAAAGTGTTCGACCTTGAGAAAGATGCCGAGTATCTGGCTTCTAATCTGCCATATGGACAGCAGAGAAAACTGGAGATCGCCAGAGCACTTGCAACTGATCCGAAGCTTCTGCTTCTGGATGAGCCGGCAGCCGGCATGAATCCGAACGAGACAAAAGAACTGATGGAAACGATCAGCTTTGTGCGTGATCATTTTAATATGACAATCCTTCTGATTGAACACGACATGAAACTGGTTTCCGGTATCTGTGAAGAGCTGACCGTACTGAATTTCGGAAAAGTACTGGCACAGGGACCGACTGCGGAAGTACTGAATGATCCGCAGGTTATCACAGCATATCTGGGAGAATAGGAGGAAATGGACTTATGGCAATGCTTGAGGTAAAAGATCTGAATGTATATTACGGTATGATTCAGGCGATTAAGGGGATTTCCTTTGAAGTAAATCAGGGAGAAGTCATCGCACTGATCGGTGCCAACGGAGCCGGAAAGACTACAACACTTCATGCAGTCACAGGGCTGACACCGGTGAAATCAGGCCATATTTTCTTCGAAGGAAAAGATATTACAAAAGTGCCGGCTCACAAGATCGTTTCTATGGGAATGGCACACGTTCCGGAGGGACGACGCGTATTTGCACAGCTCAGTGTTTATCAGAACCTGAAGATGGGTGCTTATACACGAAAAGACAAAGACGAGATCAGGCAGACACTTGATATGGTATATGAGCATTTCCCGCGTCTGGAAGAACGTAAGAACCAGATGGCAGGTACGCTTTCCGGTGGTGAACAGCAGATGCTTGCTATGGGACGTGCACTGATGTCTCATCCGAAGATCATCCTTATGGATGAACCGTCTATGGGACTTTCACCGATTTTTGTAAATGAGATTTTCGAAATTATCAAGAAAGTCAGTGCAGCCGGCACGACCGTACTTCTGGTAGAGCAGAATGCAAAGAAAGCACTCTCCATCGCAGACAGAGCATATGTCCTGGAAACAGGCAAAATTATCTTACAGGGTGATGCAGACAAGCTGTTAAATGATGAGTCTGTCAAGAAAGCATACCTTGGAGAATAAAAGGGGGTTTGTGCTATGGGAAAACTGATCGTTACGATCGCAAGACAGTATGGAAGCGGTGGAAAAACCATCGGTCAGATGCTGGCAGAAAATCTGGGTGTAAACTGTTATAACAGAGAAATTCTGCGTATGGCATCCGATGACAGCGGAATCAAAGAAGAGCTGTTCAATCAGGCAGATGAAAAACTTCGCAATAATCCGCTCTTTGGAAATTCCACAAGAATCTACAAAGGCGGGCTGATCCAGCCGGATCATGGCGGATTTGTCTCCGCAGACAATCTCTTTAATTATCAGGCAAAAGTGATCAAAGAACTGGCAGAGAAAGAGTCCTGTGTATTTATCGGACGCTGTGCAGACTTTGTTCTCAAAGACCGCCCGGATGTGATGAGCGTCTTTATCCATGCACCGCAGGATTACTGCCTGGCACGTGGTATGGAACGCAACTCCATGAAGGAAAAAGAGATGGAAAGATTTATAGCAAAGACAGACAAGTATCGAGGTGATTTCTATCATTATTATACCGGACGCACCTGGAACGATGCGAGAAATTACGATCTGTGTCTGGACAGCAGCAAGCTTGGATTTGACAAATGCGTAGAAGCAATCAAGGCATACGCAAAAGTAAGATTTGGCGAAGATATTTTTGAATAAGCGTCCAACAATACAATAAGTATCAGGAGCAGATGTGAGATACTTGCATAAATAAAGCAAGAATGCGGCAGGGAGAGGAAACTTTCTCTGTCGTTTTTGTCTCTTAGCTGAAGAAAACTTTTTATCTTAGTCGGAGAAGACTCCCACTTCTATAAGTGGCGAGCAACAAATTTGTCTTAGTGGGAGTGCAATCTCCGACTAAGATAAACGCTCCGCGAGGATGCACAGCGATTCTGTTGGGTAAATGTCAGCAAAGCTGACCAGAATCGCGTGCCAAGTCTCACGTGCGTTCGACTTGAAAGCGATTCTGTCAGGTAAATGTCAGCAGAGTTGACCAGAATTGCATGCCAGATCTCATTTGCGTTCGACTTAAAAAGAAGCAGGCAACAAACAGGTGTGTTTGAGTCAAATTTATGGGGAGAGGATAATATGGCACTACGAGAAGAAGCAGATAAAATCATAAAAGAAGCGATCACAAAAGTACTGCCGGATGAGGCAGTGAAACAAGCACTGAAAAACAGAAAACCGGTAAAAGGAAAACTTTACCTTGTGGCGGTTGGAAAAGCAGCCTGGCAGATGGCAAATGCAGCCGCAAACATCCTGAATGGACAGATTGAGAAAGGGATTGTGATCACGAAATACGGACATATTCAGGGAGACATTCCGGGGATCGAATGTTTTGAAGCAGGACATCCGGTTCCGGATACAAATACCTTTGCGGCCACACAGAAAGTGATCGAGCTGACAGAAGAATTGCAGGCAGACGATCAGGTATTATTTCTGCTTTCCGGAGGCGGCTCCGCCCTTTTTGAAAAACCATTGATAAGTACAGAAGAATTATCGGATATAACAAAGCAGCTGCTTGCATGCGGGGCAGATATTGTGGAGATGAACACCATACGGAAAAGACTGTCCGCAGTCAAAGGCGGAAAATTTGCCGGACTCTGTGAACCGGCGGCCATATTTGCGATTGTACTGAGCGATATTGTCGGAGATCCGCTTGATATGATCGCATCCGGACCGGCATATGCAGACTCTTCGACCGCATCCGATGCAATCGCAATCGTTGAAAAATATCACTTAAAACTCAGCGAGAAGGCAAGAACATTACTGGAGATGAAAACACCAAAAGCAGTAACAAATGTGGAAACCAGGATCACCGGAAGCGTCAGAAATCTGTGCTTGGCAGCAAAAGAAGCCTGCGAAAAACTTGGCTACGAAAGCATGATCCTCACAGATGCCCTGCAGTGTGAGGCAAAAGAAGCAGGAGCATTTTTAGCAGCGATCGCAAAAACACATCAAAATACAGACAAAAGCCTTGCTTTTATCGCGGGAGGCGAGACGATCGTCCACGTGACAGGAAAAGGACTCGGCGGACGCAACCAGGAGCTGGCACTTGCGGCGGCAGAAGGACTGGCTGCATGCAGAAATACTGCCATTTTCAGCGTCGGAAGCGACGGAACCGACGGACCGACCGATGCAGCCGGTGGCTATTGCGATGAAAATACAAAAGAAAAACTGCAGCAGGCAGGACTTGATGTCTATGAAGTGCTGAAAGAGAATGATGCCTACCATGCACTGAAAAAGACAGGAGGACTGATCATTACCGGAGCAACCGGGACAAATGTAAACGATGTGGCAGTGGTGCTGATACGACGGAAATTCTTGTGATAATCAGAAAAAATCTAAAGATATGTTTATAAATCTTGTAATAATAAATTGTTTAGTGTATAATTCTGGTAAAAGAAAACATATGAAGAGATAAGATTTCTCAGAGGAGGGTTAAAGAATTATGGATATTAGAGAGTGTGCAAAAGCGATAGACTTAGATCTTGAAAGTATAGCCTGTTTAGGAAGGTCAATAAAACCAGCACAAGGTAAAAGGCTTGTTTTTAATTGTGACGGACGTTTAAAAAGTGAACATAAATATGCTATTAAGCATTTTGGATTTGAGAAAGTTTATATTATCTGGCAAAATAAACTTAGAAGACAAATATATTCATTGCGAAGAATAGATTTTATGGAGGCATTGTCGAATTATAATGGTATAGTTGAAAAAGGGGTGGGATTTAGATGGAAGGATATGGAAGAGGTGTATGTGATTGAGGAAGAACATATTATGGATTTCTTACAAAAAATAAAAGATAAAGAAAGTGAACATATATAGAAAATAATTAAAATAGCTACGGTAGATGACCATGCGGTGCAATGTGTAAAACACAATATTGGATGAAGGAGAAAAGTGATGAAAAAAAGAATTCTGCTGCTTTTTACAGCAATGTTTATGTTAACAGTCCCAGGTAAGATACAAGCATCTGCGAATGAGCAAGAAAAAAGTACAGTATATTTTGAAGAAAACACATTAGAAGAAGGTTCTTTGACCAAAGAATCCGCTGACAATATAAGTGAAAGCGGGACAATAGGTGATATGATTACCTGGGATTTGACTGAAGATGGAACACTGACCATAAGAGGAACAGGAGATATTTCGGATTACACTTTTTCTGAACACCTGGAATGCCAGAACATAAAGAAAGTTGTTATAGAAGAAGGAATCACAAGCGTAGGAAATAGAACATTTGAAACGTGTGGCGAACTGACAAGCATAGAATTGCCAAAAGGAATCACGAGCATAGGCGATCATGCGTTTTATAAGTGCAGCAAACTGGCAAGTATGGAATTGCCAAAAGGAATCACAAGTATAGGAAATGGTGCATTTAGTGAGTGCGTTAGAATGACGAGTGCAAAGTTACCAGAAGGAATCATGAGTATAGGAGAGAGTGCATTTGCTGGTGACGTAAATCTGATAAGTATAGAGCTGCCAGAAGGAATCACAAGTATAGAAGATAGTGCATTTGCTGAATGTAGAAGTCTGAGCAGTATAAAATTGCCGAAAGGAATAACGAGCGTAGGAAATCGTGCATTTTACGATTGTGACAGCCTGACCAGTATAGAATTTTTTGACGGATTGATGAGCATAGGATATTCTGCATTTGAATCTTGTGACAGTCTGAGCAGTATAGAATTGCCAGAAGAAATGACGAGCATAGGATATTCTGTATTTTACGATTGTGACAGTCTGAGCAGTATAAAATTGCCGAAAGGATTGACGAGCATAGGAAGTTATGCATTTTACTACTGTAGAAGTCTGAGCAGTATAGAATTGCCTGACGGATTGATGAGCATAGGAGATTCTGCATTTTCCGTGTGTTTCAGTCTGAGCAGTATAGAATTGCCTGAGAGTTTGAGGAGTATAGGGGAATGTGCATTTGGGACTGAAGTTAAAATATTGTACAATGGAACAAAGATAGATTGGAATATCATTGAAGGAAGTTCTGAGGTTTCTGTGAAGAAGATATACTATAAAAAGGAAATTCATGAACATGATTATAAAGAAGAAAGTGTGAAAGAGGCTACGTGTACCGAAGAAGGACAGAGAGAATTAGTATGTGATATATGTGGAGATTGTCAAATTGAAAGTATTCCAAAGGAAGATCATAAAGAAGAGATAGATGAAAAAATAGAAGCAACTTGTGATGCGGATGGAAGGACGCAAGGGAGTCATTGTGCTATTTGTGGAAAAGTACTTGTGGAACCAAGTACAATCAAAGCGACAGGACATAGCTGGGATGCAGGCGAGATATGGTCCGGGGCACGGTGTGAATATACCGGGGAAATCCGGTATACCTGTACAAAATGCGGAGAAACCAAAACAGAAGAGATTGTGGCGCCTGGGCACAAATTTAGTCCTTGGAAAGTTATTAGCAAAGCAGACATTGATTCAGCGGAAAAGCAGTCACGTTCATGCAGTGTGTGTGGAAAAAGCGAGCAAAGAGAGGTTGGAAGTAAACTTCAACCGAGTATGACAGTAAGTGCGTCTAAGATTGTACTTAAGATTGGACAGAAAACGGATAAATTAAAAATATCAAATCTTGCAAAAGGAGATGCGATTGTATCCTGGCAGTCTGACAATGAAGAAATAGCTCAGGTATGGGGAAAAGCAGATGGAAGCGATATTGTCATTATTGCAGGAAACAAGACGGGAGAAGCCAAAATTACGATTACCTTAAAGAGTAATTTACAAAAAACAATCACTGTGACTGTTCAGAAAAAGACAGTGAAAACAAAGAAAATTTCTGGTGTAGCAAAGAAGTTGACATTAAAGAAAAAGCAGAAATTAACTTTACATCCTGTCATCACACCTTTAACCAGTACAGAAAAAATTACTTACAAATCCAGCAATTCTAAGATTGTTTCCGTAAATTCGAAGGGACGCATTACAGCTAAGAAAAAAGGAAAAGCAGTTATTACGGTTAAGTCAGGGAAGAAAAAAGTAAAATGCAAAGTAACAGTTAAATAAGAATTTACGGTGGTTTTAGACTGTGCAAAGGAATCCGAAAACAGAATAGAAGCAGCATGAATCAGAAGAGGGTGTAAAAATTCTTGTGTCTATGGAAAGTAAATCTTTCTGATAAGAAATAGATATGTAAAATTTTGCTGTCGAATTAATGATTATGCGGCTGTCGAATATATCTTTGTACTTACAGT
>OGDE01002154.1_pt1 | contig 10483 bp, 8 predicted proteins | sample 1570321 | NCBI WGS metagenome assembly OGDE01 (sample SAMEA2581976, study PRJEB24529) | metagenome | biome: Human gut stool | place: China | collected 2011 | reverse complement strand
TACAATGAACAAGTTCATTGTATTGCCAATTATCTTTTTATGGCTGAACTGTTACTATTAGCGATTATATTTTTATGACTGAACTGTTAATTTTCATCAAACTATGGTATAATTATTTTAGAAAGAAATTTTTCAAAGTTATAATCTGAAAACAGACCAATAGGTCAATAGGTCAAAATTAAAAGGAGGGATTTCTATGGATATTGCAGCACTCTCTATGGGCATATCACAGGCAGATGTAATAAATAATGTTGAAACCGCAGTTCTTGCAAAAAGTCTAGATACAATGAAAGAAAGCGGAGCCGTTCTTATCGACATGATGAATCGTTCTGCTATGGAAAGGTCTGTCAATCCGGAACTCGGTGCAAATATTGATATTACGATATAAAACTGTTTTCTAAAAATTAACCCCCATCTGTATTATGAATATTTTCATTATACAGATGGGGTAGTTTTTTATTCTTTTTTACTCTATTATTAAATGAGCTGTTGACCTTATAATATCAGTAAAATGCTCAACTTCTTTAGAATATCCATTATTTTCTATCTCATAAGAAGGTAGCTGTCAACACCTAATTTTACATCTATATACAATAATCACTCCATCCACCCTCATCAGTCCCTACACAACTGTTTCGTACCATAAGTTTTCCCTCAAGCTCTGTCCTGACAACACTTTTATGTCCTCCACGCATACGGTCAACTAAAAGATATAATGCAAACTTCCCCATCTCCTCTTTAGGAAGTCTTACTGTTGTGAGCATAGGTCTTGTATATTGTGCTTCTTCTATATCATCACTTGCTATTATAGATGGGATATAATACCTGTTTTTATTTGTTTCAAGGAATTTTAACATCCCGATAGCCGTTATATCGTTTGCACAATATATTCCTGTCGGTCTGTCCTCCGACTGCATAAATTTCTGCATTGCCGCAAACCCCTCCGCTTCTGTCTGCCCGGTCTGTACTATATAATCTGCCTCCGGGTCGATGTCATGTCTGTGCAATGCCTCAAGATACCCACGATACCTCGCTTCATTGTAGCAGTCACCAACATAACCTATACTTGTATGCCCTAGTGATATAAGATATTCTACTGCCATCATGGCAACTTTCTTTCCGTCACACAAAACCTCATCAACCTCATAATTTGTTGAATTACGGTTTACCGAAACGACATTTTTAAATTTGTTATTGAGTTTTTTCAATGCGTCTTTATTACATTTACCAATGATTATAAGACCGTCACATTTCTGCTCAAGCTCATCATACATTTTATCTACCAGCAGATTAAGATCCTCATGGCGGCATTTTTTATCATTTGAAAAAACAGGCATATACCAGACCTTTGTCAATATTGCAACCTGTTTATGTATCTCACTTTCTATCACCCGAAGCAGTTCATTAAAAAACGGATCTGCCGTTGCCTTTTCCATTCGTGTCATAAGAACACTGACATAATAGACTTTTTCTTCCTTCTCCTTAACTCCCATCTTTAGATTTCTTGCAGCAGTATTTGGGGTGTAATTAAGCTCTATCGCAATCTTCCAGATTTTGTCACGAAGCTTGGGAGATGAACATTTATAATTTGGATTGTTGAGCACGCGTGAAACAGTCGAAGCCGATACACCTGCTCTCTCTGCTATTTTCTTGATTGACATGATTTTTTCCTTTCTTACTTAAGGATGTACTCTATGAACAACTTTTGTATTTTCCCACTTACATTATATTCATACTCTTTCCCTAGGACAACAATAATATTTGAAATCGTTTTCACACACTGCAATCCCCTGATATTCAGGTATTTCATGATTATATGCATATAATATTTCAGCCAAAAAATCCCCTGACATAGCTAATCAGATATCTGCACCCCTCTCTGCTGCCTGATAATGTTAAAATTGCTGGGTTTTCCGTATTTTCATCCTGTTTCCACAAACTCTCCCCAATTAACTTTATTTGTTCACATTTATTAACATATATTTCACATTTAAAACATTACAAGTTCACACTTCCACGATAATATAAACCCATCAAATGAAACAAAATCATTTGATAAGTGCTTAAATTTTTTTCATACCTTCTCCAAACAGTTAAGCGAAAGCTTGACTGTTAGAACCGCTTTCTCCAGCGGTTCTTTTTTTTCGGCAAAACAAAAAACGCAGCTTTGTGAAACTCAATTCACAAAACTGCGTTTTTTATCTGACACGCTGCCAACAGATAGCAATTTTTATGTAAACATACATTGCTATCTGCTTTTGACCCTTGCATCATGCTATTTAACAACGACACCTTTTTCCCTGTTTCTACAGGAATATATACTTACATACAAACAATACCGCAAGTATATACATTAAAGGTTTAACTTTCTTTGCTTTTCCACAAAATACATTGATAACTACATATGATATAACACCGAGTGCGATTCCCTCTGAAATGCTATACATAAGCGGCATTGCAAGAAGTGCAAGATATGCCGGTACTGACTCTGTAAGGTCTGTAAAATCTACACTTATGATTGATGAAATCATAAGGAAACCTACAAAGATAAGTGCAGGTGCAGTAGCAAATGAAGGAATTGCAGTAAATATAGGTGCGAAAATTATCGCAAGCAGGAACATAATACCCGTTACTGCTGCCGAAAGTCCGGTGCGTCCTCCTGCAAGTACACCGGCTGATGACTCAACATATGTTGTAGTTGTTGATGTTCCAAGAACAGCTCCGACTGATGTTGCGATAGCATCTGCAAGAAGTGCAGGCTTGATTCTTGGAAGTTTTTCGTTTTCATCGAGCATACCCGCTTTTGTTGATACGCCGATAAGTGTTCCAAGTGTATCAAAAATATCTACAAAGAGGAATGCAAAAAGTACAACGATAAAATCAAGGATTCTGATGCTTGAAAAATCTGCTTTAAAGCACTGTCCAAATGTATCTCCGATAGCTGTAATATCTATCATCTTAAGTGTAGGATATAATGAATAAAATCCGGTGTCAGGATTCGGAACATAAATTCCGACAAGCTGGCACAACATTCCAAGTATCCATGTACTCAATATTCCGATAAGAATAGAACCTTTAACATTTTTTGCATAGAGAATAACTGTTATAAACAATCCGACAAGTGCAAGTAATGCTCCAATTCCTACAGTATGGAAATTTTTTGTAAATCTGACATAAGTAAGAAGTGTAGAATCATCAGCTACTACTATCTTTGCACCCTGAAGTCCGATAAATGCGATGAATAAACCGATACCTGCACTTACACCTTTTTTAAGTGAAGACGGAATTGCATTAAATATAGCTTCACGCACATTTGTAAGCGAGAGTACGATAAATATAAGACCTTCTACAAATACCGCAAGAAGTGCTACTTTCCATGAATATCCCATATTTGCACAAACTGTTCCTGCCATATATGCATTAAGTCCCATACCCGGTGCAAGTGCAAATGGATAATTTGCAAGAAGTGCCATAGCCATACAGCCGATAAACGATGCAATAGCTGTCGCAAGAAGTGCCGCATCACGGTTCATTCCCGTGCCGCTCAAAATGTTTGGGTTTACGGCAAGTATATATGCCATAGCCATAAATGTAGTAAGACCAGCTATAACTTCGGTCTTTACATTTGTATTATTTTCCTTTAACTTAAATAACTTATTTAACATAAATAATTATGTCTCCTTTTTTGTATTCTACTTTCCCTCATATGTAATCAATGATGTCACATCATACTTAGCAAGTTTTTCTCTTCCTTTAAGACCGGCAAGTTCGAGCAGGAATAAAATCTTAACTACTTCACCGCCGAGTTCCTCGACAAGCCCTGCACAGGCTTCAATAGTTCCGCCTGTTGCGATAAGATCATCCACAAGAAGAACTTTCTGTCCCGGCTTTATTGCATCCTTATGAATTTCAATCTCAGCCGTTCCATATTCAAGGGCATACGATGCCGTAACTGTCTCACATGGAAGTTTGCCCTTTTTGCGGCATGGAACAAATCCTTTGCCTAGTGCATATGCAATAGGCATACCGAAAATAAATCCTCTTGATTCAGTACCGACAACAACATCAAAATCAACATCCCTGACAGCCTCTATCATGGAATCAATAGCAAGTTTAAGCCCGTCCGGATCCTGTATCACTGATGTAATATCACGAAACATTATGCCTTTGCTTGGAAAATCCGGAATACATCTTACATAGTCCTCTAATTTCTTCATTTTATCTGTATCCTCCTTTTAAAATAAGCTAATAAGTAATTGCGAAACTAATTTTAGGTTGTGTTAATTACACACATTATATGCATTTCGCAAATGCTTAAAATAAGATAATGTCACCTCTCCTATAAGGGAACAGTAACTGCATTTAACTATGCACAATCTTTTTTATTATAGCAAAAAATCACCATATTATCAATATTGGCAACAGTTCAGCCTTAAAAATAGTAACAGCCCCTCATTTATTACCGATTATATTTTTGGGGCTGAACTGTTACTAAAATTAAAATAATGTAAATTTACAAATATATACAATGACAAATACTATCAGGTACACAACCGGTATGCCACGATACAGTCCTTTAAAGTCCTGTCTGCTCATAGTCATATGTAATATGATTGAAATAAATACATACCACAAAAGTACAGTCTGCCATACCGCTAATGCCGCACCATAAACAGTAAGATAATAATAAATCCCCGCACTTGTCAATGCACCGCAGAATACCGGTGCTATCGAAGCCAATGCCTGCTGAATTGACCTCATTATTATATTTCCCCTTGTCACATACTCGACATATCCTAGCCTGTCACCGTCAGGATGAAAGAATACTATTTTTGTAACTTTCGCTCCCGTAACCGTTGCAAGCAGGGCATGAGACAGTTCATGGTGGAATACTCCTATAAAAGTCAGTCTGTTAAATATAAAATAGGTGAAACTGTCGCCAAGAAAGGCTGCTGTAACCGAATAAAGAAGTTTTACAAACTGCTCTATGACAACTCCCGCACCCGGTATTGCAAAAGTCAATATCAATGCTGTCAAAAGATAGTTTACATATATATTATCCATAAATTTCTCCTGTATATCATAAATTAAATATCTGTTAGACAAAAATTTGAGGTGCGGCACATCCGGTACCGCACCCACATACTTCTAAATATGCCAAGTTGTTAAGCTATTTTCTTTATTTCAACATCATCACTTGTTTCTCTCTATTTCCTGCGTCTGAATATAAGTGATAAAGCACATAATTCCGCCCCAACAAGGCAGATTATTGTAGGAATAGTCAAGCACAACCCCTTCTTTCACTCATTCTGTTATTTATTTTCGTACTATCAGCTTTCTTATCATATCTACCGGGATAATAAGCACAGCAAGCAACATTGACACAACAAGTGCTTTTACGCTGAGCATCGTTGTATCAAATACCGGACCGCCTATCTGAATGATAATTGTTTGCAATACAAATATTGCTCCCATTACAAGCCCAAAATTTTTATTCTCGCTTATATGCTCAAAGAGATTAAATCTCTCAGATCTTGTATTTAAACTATTTAATATTATCGAATAGATAAAGAAGGCAAACATAAATGTCTTTTCGTAAAGTTCAGGATTTTTACATCCTTCAGGCATTACAAATGATGTTATACCGCCCACATTTTCAAGTATCAGTATTGAACCTAATGTGATAAATATAGCACTGACTCCTATTGCTGACTTGATATACCCGGTGAGGATATTGTCAGTTCTCTTTGCAGGCTTCTCGTCCATATATCTGTTAAGAATAGGTTCGCCACCAAATGCCATTGCTGCAAGCGTATCCATTATGAGGTTTATCCACAATATCTGCACGATTGAAAATGGCTCTGTCCAGCCAAGTATAGGTGCAAGGATGTTCATAAGAAGTGTACTTATATTTACCGTAAGCTGGAAAATAAGGAACTTGCCGACTGATTTTGCCATTGTTCTTGAGTTAAGTACGCAGTCTTTTATTGAAGTAAGACTGTTATTAAGAATAACTACATCACCGGCTTCCTGTGCAACTGCAGTTCCGTCACCCATAGCAAATCCTATATCAGCCTGTTTTAACGCAGGTGCATCATTTACACCGTCACCAGTCATACCACAAACATTATCAAGCTGCTGTGCGATAGATACCAAACGTTTCTTGTCAAGCGGCTTTGCACGGCTTACAACTTTAAGATGTGGAAGTTCTTTCTTAAGCTCCTCATCTGACATTTTTTCAAGTTCTTCATGTGTGAGAACAACATCGTTCTTCTCATCCACGAGAATACCGGCTTCTTTTGCGATAGCCGTTGCTGTCTCCTCAGCATCACCTGTCACCATGACAACCTGTATTCCGGCACCGTTAAGCACCTCAACTGTCTCGATTGCATCTTTTCTGACATTATCCCTGAGACACAATACTGCAAGAAGTATTTTCTTTCCATCTGCTATCTTTGCAACAGATAAAAGTTTCATAGTACGCTTAGCCTGTGCTTCCATCTGTTTTATAACCTTTTCTTTGTCAGCAGCAGTAAACTCTTTTATGCTTCCGTCTGCTGTCTCATAGTGGGTAATGTCATCAATTATCTGCTCTGTTGCACCTTTCCAGTAAACTACACCGTCGTTAAGTTCCACGATGGCACATTTCTTTTCAGAGTCAAATCCATTATTTTCTTTAACTCTTTTTTCAATTTCATCCTCATCCGGCTTTGCATTGTTGGCAAGAGCATAAGAAAGAAGTGCCCTGTCCATGTTGTTACTTCCGATAGCCTTTCCCTCTGATACTTTAGCAAGGTTATTGACTGTTATCGCATCCATAAAGTCAGCATTTAACAGTTTATCAGCAATCTCTCCATCACCTGTGATAAATTCTACCAAAGAGAGATTTCCCTCTGTGATAGTACCTGTTTTATCACTGAACAAAAGGTTCATATAAGCGGAATCTGAAAATGCAGCTTTGTGGCTTACTAAAATATTCTTTTTATACATTGACTCAGTATTCATTGACTGCACAAGACTGTTCATCATCGGAAGACCTTCCGGCACTGCCATGATAACGATAGAAGCCATAAGCATCACTGCCTCCGCAACAAGCAAAATAACAAATACCGGAGTAATTGCTTCATTCGCTCTTACGATATTTAACACTACCTGTAAAACACCTGCTATGGCTGCTGCTGAGACACCGAGTTTACCGATACCTGCAGCTACTACCTCAAGTTTAAGGCTTGAAGTGTCTTTTCTTTCCTCTTCCTCATTATCTGTAAGTGCCTTATTTATCTTACCAAGCTCTGAAGCATCGCCTATAACAGTTGCCACCATATAAGCCTCACCGCTTGTAACTACAGAACCCATAAACACTTTATTTTCTGATGAATAATCTGTCGACTCTGCATCATCCATATTGTCTGCTGCCACTTTTGACTCATCTCTTGACTCACCATTTAATGCCGCCTGAGAGACTTTAACATGACCGTCAAAAATAAGTCCGTCAACCGGTACTTTGTCACCAGCCTGTATAAGTATCGTATCACCTTTTACGATTTCATTTGTAGAAATCTTTAAAAGTTTTCCGTCTCTCATTACTTTTGCAAAAGTTTTACTGTACTCCTCCTGCAAAGCTTCACTTCTTGAACTGTTTCTGTACTCCGACAATGTTGAAAAGCCCGTTGCAAGTGCTATTGCAAGAATGATACTCACGATTTCTATTGCATCGTTTCCGCCTGAAATAGCCGGAAATATAACACCAAGTACCGCAAGCACAATTTTAAGCAGAAGTGCAAAACATAAAACTTTTATCCATATATCATCAAATGCTCCTATAAACATTGATAATAAAGACTCCTGTTGTTTTTTTGCAAGCTCATTTGTTCCAAACTCTGCTTTACTCTTAGCTGCCTGTTCACCGGACAAGCCTTTTTTAAGGCTGTCCTTTTTCATTATTTCAATCATGATTAAGAAATTTCCTCTCTTTTTTATATTCACGCAATACTTTCTTAAAACATCACGCAATTATCTGCTATCAATTCTTTCTAAAATAAACTTTTTCTGACTTTCAGCATATGCCATGTCACCTATAATGTCTGCATAATTCACTGATACTTGTATCCTTTGTTCCCTGACCTATGGCATTGAACTTCCACTCTCCGTTATGTCTGTAGATTTCTCCAAATATCATCGCAGTCATTCCCGAATAGTCCTCAGAAAGGTCGTATTTGCACATTTCCCTGTTTGTTTTTCCGTCAACTATTCTTATAAATGCATTTTTTATCATACCAAATTCCTGTTTTCTCTTTATACAGTCATAAATATTTACCACAATGACTATCCTGTCATACTCAGCAGGAACTTTTGAAAGGTCTATAAGTATCTGCTCATCGTCACCCTCACCGTCACCTGTAAGATTGTCACCCATATGCCTTACAGTCCCTGATTTATGTTCGAGATTTCCAAAATAAACCACATCATTCTTATCGCAGAACTTTCCGTCATTTAAAAGGATTGCAGTCGCATCACAATCTATGTCGGCTGTCTGTGTTCCAAATAGCGATGCAAGAAAACCTTTCTTACTCTCCACAGCGTCCCAGCCAAGACCTACAAGTACATTTGAAAGACCGGCACTTTCCTTTGTAAGGCTTACCTTCTGCCCTTTTTTTAAGCTTATTGACATTCCATACCTCCTTTTTAGGCAACCTCAATTCCATAGTGTCCGCAAAGTGCAGCAAGACCCCCCTGGAAACCGCTTCCTATCGCATTGAACTTCCACTCTCCGTTGTGTCTGTATATCTCGCCTACTACCACTGCCGTCTCGATTGAAAAATCTTCTCCGAGGTCGTATCTTATAATCTCCTCATTAGTCTCAACATTGACAAGTCTTATATAAGCATTTGACACCTGACCGAAATTCTGTCTCCTTGTCTCCGCATCATAAATGGTTGCCGTAAATGCGATTTTTTCAATATTTGCAGGAATATCAGCAAGATTTACCTCTATCTGCTCATCATCGCCCTCACCGTCACCTGTCCGGTTGTCACCCATATGCTTTATAGCACCTGATGGATGTTCAAGATTTCCATAAAATACAAACTCTTTTTCTGTCGGGCATTTACCATTTGAATCTACCATAAATGCGGCTGCATCAAGATCAAAATCAGCCCCCGAATCAAATGCATTAACATCCCATCCAAGACCTACCATAACATTTTTAAGTCCCGGATTTCCTTTTGTAAGATCTACTTTCTGTCCTTTTGATAAATTAATTGGCATAACTCATTTCCTCCTCTTTTTAAATGTAAAAATTTCATTAATATAAGTATAACACTAAAAGTATTTATCTAATACTTAAGTTTTTATTAACGCTTAACAGCACCGCCATATGTTTCCATAAACTCTTTCTTAATCTGGTCAAGTCTTGCTGCATCATCAATACGCTGTTTTCTGGCATTTTCCTGAATAGCTCTTGTCTCGTCAATACCGTTTACAATGGTTCTCCATGTCTTCTCAAGCGTATCTATCTTTATTGAACTGCCCGATGCAAGTTTTGCCGTCATCTTTGACTGCTCAACAGTATTCTTTGCATTTTTTATAATCATCTCATTTGTCTTTTTGTCAAGTTCAGACATTGCCTCTGCCTGTATCTTTTGTCTCTTTAACATAATAGCCTGTGCAAGTGCCTGCTTAAATACAGGTAATGTGACGATAAATGCAGAATTTATCTTTCTGACAAGATTCATGTTGCTGTACTCCATCGTCTTAATCATGGGAATTGACTGCATGGCAATATTCTCCGCAGTCCTTAAATCCTGTGTTCTCTGCTCAAGCATCATCAACGCATTATTAAGGCTTGAAAGTTCAAGCTGAATGGCATTGTCAGCCGTATTTTCATAGTCCTGCTGTCTCTGTGCAATATAATTTTCGAGTTCCTTGCATCCCTGCTCACCGGCAAGAATATATTTGACAAGTTCATGATAATAACCAACATTTGCATCAAACATCTGGTTTAAATTTCTATTTGACTGTTTTATCTCACTCTCATACTGCTTAAGCTGAACATATATCTTGTCAACCTCATCACCCATTGTATGATATTTCTGTAAGATTTTTTCAAGCTGCTTTCTCAGATTTCCAAATAACTTATTAAAAAGTCCCCTGTCCTCCTTAATCTCGTCAATATCAAACTTTGACATTATCTTTGAAAGTGCATTGAGCATCTCGCTCGACTCATCAATCTGGCTCATGCTCATACTGTTAAGAACTATATCAGAAGCCTTTGAAATCTCATCTGCTGCCTCAGCACCAAAAGACACTATCGTTTCAAGGTTGTTTACCTCGATAGTGCTGACAAGTGCATCAACCTCATCTGAACCCACAAGCTCGTTGTTCATCTGCTTTCTGTCCTCGACAATATCATACACCTCGACCGCTTCAATCTCATTCTGAACTGCCGGCTGAACTGCTGCCGGTTGTTTTTTTCCAAAATCAA
>OGDE01002145.1_pt1 | contig 10507 bp, 8 predicted proteins | sample 1570321 | NCBI WGS metagenome assembly OGDE01 (sample SAMEA2581976, study PRJEB24529) | metagenome | biome: Human gut stool | place: China | collected 2011 | reverse complement strand
AGCTATCCCCTTGACTATGCCTGTATCAAAGGGTACGGGCTGATGAACTGGAACTGACACATTTTTGAAAATCGAAAGGAGAAAAAATTTATGGCAATGAGTAAAATCGAAAGAATTGAAAAGGAAATCCAAAAGACCCGTAAGAAAATCACGGAGTATCAGAACAAGCTGCGCGGACTGGAAGCACAGAAAACCGAAGCGGAAAACCTTGAAATCGTGCAGCTTGTACGCGCTATGCGTCTGACCCCGCAGGAGCTTACCGCTATGCTTTCCGGCAACGGTATTCCGGGCATTGCCCCTATGCCCACAGACTATGACGAACAGGAGGACAATGCAGATGAAGAATAAAATCCTTGCAAGCATTACCGCACTTTGCGCCGCCCTTGTCCTTGTGGGCGGCTTTTCCGTTACTGCCTACGCGCAGACCCCGACAGAGGAAACCGACGACAGCGGCGTAATCGTGGAAACCGAACCGCAGCCCCTTACCCCGGAGGGCAACATGACCCTTGTGGACGACATCGACGGGGACGCTGCCGAGGATAAGCAGTTTATCGTCGTGAAAAGCAAAGGCGGCAACTATTTTTACATTATCGTTGACCGGGCAGCCGAGGGCGAAAATTCCGTCCACTTCCTAAATCAAGTAGACGAAAGCGACCTTATGGCGATTATCGGGGAGGAACAGACCGAGCAGCCCCCGGCTGTCTGCAACTGTACCGAGAAATGCAAGGCGGGCGAAGTAAACACCGCCTGCCCCGTCTGCTCCGCAGCCATGAATAACTGCACAGGCAAGGAAGCCGAGCCGGAAGCACCCGCAGAGCCGGAGAAACCCAAAAACAGCATGGGCGGGCTTCTCATTTTCCTTGTTGTGGGACTTCTTGGCGGCGGCGCAGCCCTCTACTACGTTAAGTTTATGAAACCGAAGCAGAGCGTAAAAGGCGGCACCGACCTTGACGAATTTGATTTTGACGAATACGACGAGGACGAGCCGGAGGAAGAAGCTGACAGCGCAGATACCGAACAGGAGGACGAGGAAGCATGAAACTTGTGATTTGTGAGAAGCCCAGCGTCGGGGCGGCGGTTGCCGCCGCCCTTGGCGTTACGGGCAGAAAAGACGGATATATCGAGGGAAACGGCTACCTCATTTCTTGGTGTATCGGGCATTTGGTACAGCTTTCCGAAGCTGCCGCCTATGGGGAACAGTACAAGAAATGGAGCTATGACAGCTTACCCATTCTGCCGCAGGAATGGCAGTACACCGTAGCTGCCGACAAGGGAAAACAATTCAAAATCTTAAAAGACCTCATGCACCGCGCCGACGTTTCGGAAGTCGTGAACGCCTGCGACGCAGGACGCGAGGGCGAGTTGATTTTCCGATTTGTCTATCATCAAGCGGGCTGCAAGAAGCCCTTTACCCGTCTTTGGATTTCCTCAATGGAAAACGAAGCAATCCGAAGTGGCTTTGACAATCTGAAGGACGGGCGGGAATACGACGCCCTCTACCATTCCGCACTATGCAGGGCAAAGGCTGACTGGCTTATCGGCATTAACGCGACCCGCCTTTTCTCCTGCCTGTATGGAAAGACCTTGAACGTGGGGCGTGTGCAGACCCCGACCCTCAAAATGCTTGTAGACCGGGACGCTGCGATTACAGGCTTTCAGAAAGAAACCTACTACCATGTGCGCCTTACTCTCCCCGGCGCAGAAGCGGCAAGCGCGAAGATCTGCGCCGCTGATGAAGCAAGCAGACTGAAAGCAGCCTGCGAAGCGTCGGCGGCTGTCTGTACTTCCCTTGTGAAAGAAAAGAAAACCATTGCCCCGCCGAAGCTCTTTGACCTTACCAGTTTACAGCGGGAAGCAAACCGTATTTACGGGTACACCGCGAAGCAGACCCTTGACCTGGCGCAAGCCCTCTATGAAAAGAAGCTCTTGACCTATCCGAGAACGGACAGCGCATTTCTGACCGACGACATGGGAGAAACAGCGACGGGCATTATCAAGGTGCTTTGTGAGAAACTTTCCTTTATGGAGGGCGCGGATTTTTCGCCGGAGATTGCAAAGGTGCTGAACAGTAAAAAGGTATCAGACCACCACGCAATCATTCCCACTATGGAGCTTGCAAAGGCTGACCTTACCGCGCTGCCGGAAAGCGAGCGCAATATCCTGACCCTTGCCGGGGCGCGTCTGCTTATGGCAACCGCAGAGCCGCACGTTTACGAAGCGGTAACGGCGGTTTTCTCCTGCGCCGACCATGAATTTACGGCAAAGGGAAAGGCGGTAATCGCTGCCGGGTGGAAAGAGATTGAACGGCTTTACCGGGCGACCCTCAAAAAGAAGCCGGACAGCGACGACGAAAACGAGCTTGTGTTAGATGTGCCGGACTTTTCTGAGGGGCAGACCTTTGAAAATCCGGCGGCAAAAGTGACAGAGCATGCCACCACGCCCCCGAAGCCCCACAATGAAGCAAGTCTTTTGTCGGCTATGGAACGCGCCGGGAATGAGGACACCGACCCGGACGCAGAACGCCGGGGGCTTGGTACGCCTGCCACCCGCGCCGCCGTCATTGAAAAGTTAGTCAAAGGCGGCTTTGTGGAGCGCAAGGGCAAGCAGCTATTTCCCACCAAAGACGGCACAAACCTTGTCTGCGTCCTGCCGGATAGTCTGACCTCTCCGCAGCTTACGGCTGCATGGGAAAACAATCTGACGCAGATTGCAAAGGGCAACGCCGACCCTGCCGCTTTCATGCAGGGAATTGAAGCAATGGCACAGGAGCTTGTAAAAACCTACGCTTCCGTGTTGGGTGAGAAACAAGAGCTTTTCAAGACAGAAAAAACAGAGATTGGGAAGTGTCCCCGCTGCAAGTCCCCGGTCTATGAGGGAAAGAAAAACTACTACTGTTCCAACAAAGAGTGCGGCTTTACCATGTGGAAAAATGACCGCTTCTTTGAGGAACGTAAAACCGTCTTTACCCGGTCGATTGCCGCAGCACTCTTAAAATCCGGCAAGGTAAAAGTCAAAAAGCTGTACTCTCCGAAAACAGGCAAAACCTATGACGGAACGGTACTTTTAGCTGATACGGGCGGCAAGTATGTGAATTACAAAGTAACCATTTCAAAGGACAAAGAACTTGAATAGCAAGCATAGGAAGCGGGTACCCACTTCCGTAAAATCCCTGCCACTCTAACCGAGCTTGGCGGGGATTTTGCTTGTTGGGAAGTTTCCCAAACCCTCTAAAAATCCTCAAAAATCTTTGGCAGAAATGCGGGCGCACCGTAGTAGGACTATGTAACCACAAACGCAGCGTCCGCGCTGCCATACGCGAAAGGAGGTTTTACACATGGCAAGTTTGCGCGACAGCGTAAAGGACTATCAAGAGGAACTTAGGGACGGTATTGCATGGGTAGCATTTTGGAAAGAGGGACGTTCATGGAACGCCGAGCTGTTTCATCTTGAAGTGGACGGTACTTTAGAACCGTTTGACAGGAGCCGGTTAGAGGAAATCAAGGCGGCTGACCCCGCCGCCGTTATTCTAAACGGCTACTACTGCGGGCATTTAGGCGAGAATATGAGCCTTGACGAGCTGACCGCCGGAGTGCGCCACCACTACAAAAACGGCACAAATGACGTTGCCGGATTTATCGAAGCCCACGACGACAGACTTCCCCCGGAGCTTATCGAGGAAGCAAAAGCCGCCGCCCATGCAGCGGGGCTTCCCTTTTCCGAAAAGCCCTACCGGGACGGGGAAGATTTTGACCCTTATGTATTTGACGGGAGCATGAGTATTGAGGACTACGAGCTTATGCACCGCATGATTGAAAAAGAAAGGAGCGAGCAAATGGACGAATGGAAAACAGGTTATTCCTCATACGACCATGACAGACTGGAAGCCGCCGACAAGATGAAGATTGAGCGCGGTATCTATTTTGACACGAAAGGCGCGGATATTTCCCCGCTGACCGCCTTACCTCTTGCCGAGCTTGTGAAGCTGCGGGAGGAAAGCGCGGCTGCGGAGCAGACTGTTTTTGAAAATCTGAAAGTACAGGCTTCCGCATGGGAGGAACAGGCAGGAAAGACCCTGCTATTTGACAAGGCGATTGAGTATGCGAGAATACCCGAAGTGAAGCATACGGCGAACAAGTGGCAGGACGAGGACAACGACCGCCACACCATCAGCAACCGGGTATATAAAATGAGCTACCATGTGTATGAAAATACCCGCTACGACAAGGCAGCACAGAAATCTATCCCGTATTCCTATACGCTGTCTTGGAACATCTACACCAACAGCCCCCACGGGTACGGACAGGCGAAAATCGCCGGACAGGACAGAAAGGTATTTGCTGACCGGGCGGCTATGGAAAAATATCTGAATGGGCGTATCAAGGCGTATGAAAAACTTTTTACGGAAATCTCCCCGGCTATCCCGCCGGAATACGCGGAACAGTTTAGGGTAAACGGGCAGCTCTTACCGGGCTACACCGTAGAGGGCGAGGAAATCAAGCAGCCCGCCGCCGACATTCCCGCCGCTGCACCGAGAACCGAGCCGGGACAGGAAACGGAACAATTTGCAATCCTGATTGACAGCCGCACCCGCTTTGAAACGGGAGAACCGGGCGGCTACTGGCTTTCCATGCCCGCCACAAAGAAAGAACTTCACAAAGCTATGCAAAGCGTAGGCATTACCACTGACAATCCGCAGGATTTTTTCATTCACGGCTACTCTGACCGGGAGGACAGGCACATTGCCCTGCCTTATGACATGGTATGCGCGGCACAGGTGGACGAGCTGAATTTTCTTGCGGCACGACTGGAAACCCTTGACGCTGCCGGTATTGCCGCGCTGAACGCAGCCACGCAGCGAAAGAACGGTTTTGAGAATATCGGGCAGCTCATTGACTTTACCTATAACGAGGACTTTTTCGTGCATATCCCCGAAGTACATAATCCCCGCGAATTGGGCGATTATTACCTTAACAAATCCGGCATGGTGCAAATGCCCGCTGAATGGAAAAACAGCATTGACCCTATCGCCTTTGGACGAAACGCCGCCGCGCAGGAAAAAGGCAGCTTTACGGAATACGGCTATCTTGTGGAAAGCGGCGACGCATGGGAGAAACACTTTGAGGGGCGCGATGTGCCGGAGGAATACCGCATTATGAGCTATCCGCAGCCGACCGTCGAACGGGACGCAGCCCCGGCAGTACAGACAGCAGCTATTCCCGAAGCGCAGCCGCAGGAGCCGCGCCCGGTTATCCCTATCGTGCTGACGAGCGAGAAGCCCGCCGAAAAGCTCAAAGAGATTACCGACCGTCTGGAACAGGGTATTGCGGAACTCTTTGACAGCGAGCGTTACAAGGAATATCTGAAAGTCATGTCAAAATTCCATAATTACAGCTTCCGAAACACCGTCCTTATCGCCATGCAGAAGCCGGACGCTTCCCTTGTGGCGGGCTTTTCCGCTTGGAAGAACAACTTTGAACGAAACGTGATGAAAGGGCAAAAGGGAATTAAAATCATTGCTCCGTCACCCTATAAAATCAAACAGGAAATGCAGAAAATCGACCCGCACACGCAGAAGCCCGTTATCGGCAAGGACGGGAAGCCCGTCACCGAGGAAAAGGAAGTCACCATACCCGCCTACAAGGTGGTATCCGTCTTTGACGTTTCCCAGACCGAGGGAAAGGAGCTGCCGGACATTGCGGTTGACGAGCTGACAGGCGACGTTGACCGCTACAAGGATTTTTTCGCAGCCCTTGAAAAGACTTCCCCCGTTCCTATCGCCTTTGAGAATATCGAGGGCGGCTCTCATGGCTACTACCACTTGGAGGACAAGCGCATTGCTATCAACGAGGGCATGAGCGAATTACAGACCTTAAAGACCGCTATTCACGAAATCGCCCATGCGAAGCTGCACGACATTGACCTCAACGCGCCAAAGGACGAGCAGCAGCCCCACGTTGACCGCCGCACCCGCGAAGTCGAAGCGGAAAGCGTCGCCTATACTGTCTGCCAACATTACGGGCTTGACACGTCGGACTACTCTTTCGGCTATGTCGCCGGGTGGAGCAGCGGGCGGGAGCTGTCCGAGCTGAAAAGCTCCCTTGAAACGATACGCAGCGCAGCCGCCGAGATTATCAATTCCATAGACGAGAACTTAGCGGAGCTGCAAAAGGCACAGGACAAGGAGCAGACCGCCGGACAGGAGCAGCCCACCAGAGAGGGACAGGAAGCCGCGCCGGAGAAGCCGGATCCGGAAGCAGCCGCACCGGGAAAATCCGGCGCACAGGAAAAAGCGGGCGCAGCCCCGAAAGAAGCCTTTACCCCGGAAACGATTTACAGAGTGCGCCGGAACCCTTACAGCGACAGCCGGGAAAACAGCTACCTCTTGCAAGCCTATGTGACACAGGAGAACGGGCGGGCGAAAATGGGCGACGTGCTTTATACGGGAACGCCGGAGAAATGCCGCGAGCTTATGGGGCAGCTCAAAAGCGGCGAGCTGACCGAGGGCGACGTGAAGCAGCTTTACGCAAAGGCACAGGAAACGGCGCAGACCGCCGGACAGGACAAAGACACCTTTTCCATTTACCAGATAAAGGGCGGGGACGAAACAAGGGACTTCCGCTTTGAGCCTTACGACCGCCTGCAGGCGGCGGGAAATGTGGTTGATAAAGCGAACTATGAGCTTGTCTATTCCGCGCCCCTTGCGCCGGAAACTTCCCTTGAAGATATTTACACCTGTTTCAATATCGACCACCCCAAAGATTTTAAGGGACACAGCCTTTCCGTTTCCGACGTGGTAGTGCTTCATCAGGACGGACAGGACGCGGCGCATTTCGTTGACAGTGTAGGTTTTCGGGAAGTGCCGGAGTTTTTACAGGAGCAAAAGCAGCTTACCCCGGACGACTTGGAAACGGGCGAAACTGTCAAGACACCGAGGGGGACTTTCCATGTGACCGCCATGAGCCGGGAGCAGATAGAAGCCGCCGGATATGGCTTTCACCACCAGTCGGACGACGGAAAGTATCTGATTATGAGGAATGGGACGCGGGCGTTTGCCGTTGCCGCAGAACAGGCGCAGCGGGACAATCCCTTGAAAACCGCCGAGCAGACCACAGAGCAGAACGGGAACATGATTGACGGTATCATCAACAACACCCCCACCGTTGACGAACTGGAAGCAAAGGTAAAGGCGGGCGAGCAGATTTCCCTTGTTGACCTGGCTAACGCTGTCAAAGCCGACAAGGAGCGCGGCAAGGGAGCGAAGCCGGAAAAGAAACCCTCTATCCGGGCGCAGCTTAGAGCCGACAAGGAAAAGGCACAGAAGAAAAACGCAAAGCAGAAGTCACAGGACTTGGAAAGGAGCTGACCCATGCCGGAACAGAGCAAATTTGAAAACATGGATTTGTTTGCTTCCCTTGAAGCGATTATGAAGCAGAACACAGGCTTTTACCAGAGCGACTTAGACATTGACAAAGAGATTATCGCAAAGGCGGCGGCAAGCCCCCACAGGGAGGACAAAACACTTTTGTGGTTCTGCCGCCCGTCCGGGACGCACTGTTTCCGGGAGCGCGACGTTTTCCTCAAAGACACCGCGCCCCACAACACATGGCGTTTCTACATGGAGCAGACAAGCGACCGCGTTCTTGCCTATGCAATCGAGCTGACGGGAAAGGAGCGCGGGAAAATCAAGGGCAATCTGTACGAACTGGACTACTCTAAACATTATGAGCGCGTCAAGGAAAAGGAGCTGCCCGCCGATACGGTGAAGCTGATTTATGAGCATGGGGAAAGGGTACAGGAAGCCGGGAGATATTTTGACGGAACCCCAGACCCGCAGCTTGGGAAATTTGAACGCTTTGAAGCCGTACCCAACGACCCGGACGCGCTGCAATCGCTCTTACAGGAAGAACGGCGCAGCCGGGAGCAGCTTTCGCCGGGGGATTTCAAGGCGCATATTGCCGCTTTGCGGGACGGGCTGATTGAAACGGAAGCGCGGCGCATTGTGCGGGAAATGAAGCGGCATTACGAGCCGAACAGCCCGAACAAGACCCATTTCATGGCAGAGCTTTCCCCGGCGTTCATGCGGCTTGCAGCCACAAAGGACACTGACCGCCTTTTCTCCATGCTGCCCTACAAGACCCTTTCCTTTTCCAAAATCGAGGGCAGACATGGGACGTATGCGCTGATTGACAAGGGGGAGAACCGGGACAGGGAGATAAGGAAGCCCCGCCCCTCTATCCGGGCGCAGCTTAAAGCAGACAAGGCAAAGACCGCCCCGAAAAAGGCGGCGGCAAAAACAAAAAATCACGATATGGAGGTATGAGCATGATTAGACTGACTGTTGAAGAAACAAACCTTTTGAGCATTTACAACGAGGGCGGCAAGCGGGCTTTGATTGAGAATGTCAACGCCGCGCTGCCCTACATGGACGCGGATATGCGGGAGCTTGCAAAGCGCACCCTTTCCAAAGTGGACGCTTTGACCGAAGCGGAATTTGCAGAGCTTCCCATTTACGCCGCTGATGAAGTATGAACGGGGTTAAGCGGCTGACGCCGCCCCAGAGCCGGAAAGTCAACGCCCTTGTGCGCCGGACGTGCTGCAATTATGATAACGGGAACTGTATCTTACTGGACGACGGGGACGAGTGCGTATGTCCGCAGCTCATTTCCTATTCGCTTCTCTGCAAGTGGTTCCGGGTTGCGGTGCTTCCCGCCGACAGGCTGCTTTATGCGGAGCTTTACCAGACAGGGGATAAGAAGAAATGTACCGAGTGCGGCGCGTTCTTTGCGTCAACCTCTAACAGTGTCAAATACTGCCCCGTCTGCCGGAAACGTATCACCCGCAGACAAGCCGCCGAGCGCATGAGGAAAAGACGCGCCCCTGTTACGCAGTAGGCGCGGAAAATCCCTTGATTTACAGGGCTTTCCGGGCGTGAAAATCGGATAGGCGATACTTTATACCTTTACCCCCAAAAATGGCGTTCTACTGCGTAACATTCACGAAAACAGCACCCATAAAAAGACAGGGCGCGGAAGTCATATACTGGCTTCCGCGCCCTGTTCTTTTTTTGCCTATCTGACATTTCCCTTTTCCATTTCTTCAAGCGGGAACTGCGGGAGGGCTTCTATCAGCTTCTTTGTGATGGACTGGCGCATATCTTCGTTGATTTCCTGTTTCGTGCTTCCGTCCGGCTGTCTGACCGCTACCGTCGATAGCCTGTCGATTTCGTCCTTGTAGCACTCCACGACTTTCTCCACCGCCCATTTTTCCCCGGCAACGGCGGCGCGTATGGTTTCATATTCCGGCATTTTCTGGTTTTCCATGCTCAACGCTCCTCTGCTTTTTGATAGCCCTATCATAGCACAGCGGCGGGGATTTTGCTATCCTTATCCGCGCTCTGTTCCCTTTTCCCGTTCCGGCTGCCTGTCTGCCTGTAAAATGCTGTCAATGTTCTGCTTGATAATATCGTATTCCCGGACTTTCTTTTTCAGCTTCCCATAGTCGGCATAAAGGGCTTCTTTCTGCGCTTGGAGGGCTTCATATTCCGATTGCAGCGCGGCAAGGTTCGGGAGCTTTGCAATGCCCGCCGCTTTCAGCGACCTTGCGGCGGCTTCATGTAGGATAATCGCCTGTTCCTGTCCGGCGCGGTACTTCTCCCTGTTCCTTGCCTTGCGGTATGCGTCATAGACGGGCTTTGTCTTTTGGTAGGTGGAAACATTCTTGATAAGCACCGCCATGTCCGCAAGCCGCTTTTCCGCGTCCTTCAATGCGTCTGCCGCCTGTCCGCTTTCCGCTGCCATTTCTTCAATCCGGCTGACTAAATCCGCGTACTGTTCAATCTTATGTTCCGTCAAGAAATTCATGGTCTTTGCTGCCTGTTTCAGATTGTGGATTTTCGCCCACTGTTCATAGCCCTTACTCTGCGCCGCCTTGATACTGTTCTCAATGTCGATAAGCAGCGAAACGCCGCGCTGCTCTCTGGGGGCTTTCGCCGCCTTTGCCCGTCTGCCCGCTATCCGTTCCCTTATGGCTTCCTCTGTATAATCCGCGCCGAGGGTTTTAAGACGGGTGAAGCGTTCCTGTCCGGGGGCGCGGCATGACACATATTTCCCCGGCTTTATCTCATAGCCCGCCGCCTGTAACCGCTGCAACAATTCCTCAAAACTGGAAACTTGGGGGATAAGCGCGTCAACGGCAATCTTTAGCTTGCCTTTCCAACTTGTACCCGTCTTTTCTGCCTGGTACTCCGCATAGCTCTTTCCCTTGCTGCCCTTGCCGGGAACGACGACGGACAAGCCATTTTCCCGACACAGCTTGTCGCTCATGTTCCGTATGCCGTAATAGCTCCTTTTGTTGGAATTATATTTGCGGTGGTCTACGAAATTTACGGCGCAGAAAATAATGTGATTGTGGACGTGTCCTTTGTCAATGTGCGTCGTGAGTACATATTCATGCTGCCCCTTTGTTACCGCGTCGGCAAGCTGCTTTCCGATTTCATGGGCTTTCTGAT
>OGDE01002144.1_pt1 | contig 10511 bp, 9 predicted proteins | sample 1570321 | NCBI WGS metagenome assembly OGDE01 (sample SAMEA2581976, study PRJEB24529) | metagenome | biome: Human gut stool | place: China | collected 2011 | reverse complement strand
CGCAGCAATGAGTCAGGCGGCCATGCTTGCATGGACATTTGACGAATGCCGCGGAAGGCATATACAGTAAGTATATGACCTTACGCCGGAAATCGGCGAAACCCTTGTAAGACCTTGTTTTTTTAGGGGTTTGTAACGGGTGATAGTATAGCATGAAAAGACAAGAAAAGCAAGAAAAGTATCAAAAAAGTACCAAATGGGAAAATGATTGCATGTCAATTATTGCCATGTTATACTTTGGGTGGAACAATCGTGTTACAGGGTGGCAGACCTCTATTCTTACATAGAATGGGGGTGGTGCTGATGAACAATAATCATTTTGATTTTAAAGACCTTATGGCTTTTGGCATGTTCATTCTTGCATTGCTGACATTCGTTTTTACGTTTATCAGATAATGTTTTAAGGCATAGAAAAACCACCCCGGAACTTTGGCGAGCGATGGAGTGGATTTTTCAGAATCATACATTGAGGTCAACCCACCTTGTGGGCGGTTGTTCTCTTTTTGTGTCTTAAATATAACATATCTGGTAGCAGGATTCAAGACGATTCGTGAAATTCACGGTTTGCCGTGAGGTGCTGCATCTGATCTGAACTGTCAAAATGACAGTGCGGACAGAGAAACAATAATATGTTGAGTTGCTAATTTATGCTGACTTATTGGTGAGTTTTCATTGGGTGTGACGAAAACAGTATCTGATTTGTTCTTTAGGGCAAGTAAGAATAACAAAAAACTGACATAACAGAACCTTTCTGTTTGCCAGTTTTTTGTTATTTTAAAAATATATGTTTGGAAGTTATTAAATCTAAAACGCTTCACATTTTTCTACAATCTCAGGAAATTCCATTCCGTGAGAAGCTTTGATAAGAATTGTATCGTGAGGCTTGATCACATTCTTCATCTCTTTAAAGAAATCTGCTTTTGTTGCATAGTGATGCACTTCTGTCCCCTTATTCTGGTTTTTTGCTCCTGAAGAGAGAAAGCGTGTGTATTCTCCGATGGAAATTACGACATTAATGCCAATCTGTGCAGCGTGAGCACCAACTTCATAATGCATCGCATCAGCATCATCACCAAGCTCAAACATATCGCCGAGAATAGCAACAGTTCTTGTATCTGCTTTAGCGAGAACATCCAGCGAAGCTTTCATAGAAGCAGGGTTTGCATTGTAACAGTCATCAATGATTGTCAGATTCTCTGTTTCAATCAGGTGATTGCGTCCTGCAAGAGGAACTAATGCCTCAATTCCCTTCTTGATTTCATCATCTGTCATACCGAGAGCATATCCAACTGCAATTCCGGCAAGCGCATTGTATACCATATGTTCGCCTGGAATTGTAATGTGTGCTGTGAATTCTGAAGATGGGGTGATAAATTTGGCGGTTGTTCCGTGCATTCCCATATCTTCAATATCATCAGCATGATAATTTAAACTGTCATCGAAGCCGAAATAAATTGGTTTGATTTTGTTTTCCGGAACGAAAGAGATGAGTTTATCATCGTCTCCGTTGAAAATGATTGTTCCGTTTGGATTCATATACTGGAACATCTCTGTTTTCGCTTTTAAAATGCCATCGCGAGACTGTAAATGTTCAAGATGAGCACATCCGATGTTAGTGAGTACACAGATATCCGGACGAGCCATTTTTGCAAGTCGAGTCATCTCACCAAAATGACTGATTCCCATTTCAAGAACAGCTACTTCATGTTCTTCGCGAATGTTGAAGATTGTCAATGGAAGTCCAATCTCGTTATTAAAGTTTCCTTCTGTTTTTAGTACATTGAACTTCTGACTTAAAACCGAAGCAATCATTTCTTTCGTGCTGGTTTTACCAACGCTTCCGGAAATACCGACAACTTTGATATCCAGGGAACGGCGATAGTGTTCAGCAATTGCTTTCATTGCTTGTTCGCAGGAATCCACAAGGATATAGGAAAAGTCAACATCTCCTAAATTTTCTTCTGAGAGGGCACATAAAGCACCGGCTTCTATCGTTTTTGTGATAAATGTATGTCCGTCTACGCGAGCACCACGAATTGCGATAAACAAGCTGTCTTTTTGAACTTTACGACTGTCAATTACAACACTGGAAACAGATTTTTCCAGATTTTCTTCGGGTCCAAAATATGTACCCTGACATGCTTTGGAGATTTCTTTTAATGTCATATGCTTCATAGCAACAGAACCCTCATCTTTCTTAGTTATATCGTGCTTCTAAAGATTTTTTGATGATCAGTTCACAAAGATCACCATATTCAATTCCCGTAACAGCAGCTTCTTTTGGAAGGAGACTTGCAGCTGTCATACCAGGAAGTGTGTTCATTTCCAGGCAGTACAGATTATTGTCTGCATCTAACAGGAAATCAGCGCGGCTGTATACATCCAGCTTCAGGGCATGGAAAGCACGGACTGTGTAATCCTGCATTTTTGCAGAAATTTCTTCGCTGATATTTGCCGGGCAGACTTCTTCAGTGGCACCAGCCTGATATTTGTTTGCATAATCAAAAAATCCTGTTTTTGGAATGATTTCGATAGGTGGTAATGCTTTATCATCAATAATACCACATGCAAATTCGCGGCCTTTTACATATTCTTCAATAACAAGCTCATCTTCATAGCGGAAAGATTTTTCAAGAGCCTCATTATATTCTTCCTCAGTATTTACAATGTAAACACCGATGCTTGAACCGCCGGAGCAAGGTTTTACAACGACTGGAAGAGAGAGCCCAAGGCTTGCCAAATCTTTTTTATTTTTATTTTTGTGGATGCAGACACCATTTGGTGTAGGAATGCCGGATTCTAAGAAAATCTGTTTTGCAATTCCTTTATGCATTGCAGCTGCACATCCAAGTGAATTTGGTCCTGTATATTTAATTCCCAACAGATCAAATGTAGCCTGTAATTTTCCGTTTTCGCCTTCACCGCCATGAAGACCGATGAATGTAATATCAGCCATGCGGCAAAGTTCGATTACATTTGGTCCTAAGAAGCAGTCAGACTGATCAGGACGGGATGCCTTGATAGCTGCGAGGTCAGGTTCTTCAGTAGCAATGTTCTTTGCAATCTCAAGACCATGTCCGGGAAGTGTAAATACTTCCTCTAGTTTGTCAGAGTCATAAGGAAGACCCATAAATACATCCAGAAGAAATGCATCATGTCCTTTCTCAATTAATGTGCGGCAGATACCGGCAGCAGAAGAAAGTGATACGTCACGTTCTGTACTTAAGCCTCCGGCTAATACGATAATTTTCATGATTTATACTCCTTTTATCTTATTTGCTCATTTCATCCAGCAGTCTGGTCTTTGTATCATACAAACTTCTGGAAAGATCAACATATACTCCATGTGGATTGAAAAGTCGTTTTGTTTCATCCCAGAGAGTTTCTTTTTCTTTCTTGCAGAACTGTGCAATCTCCATAACAGAAGGTGATTCATAGATACATTCGCCATGCTTGAAGATTGGAAGCAGGATTTCTTTCATAGTGTAGCTTCCACCCGGAAGACGTGTTTTCTTCCATGTGGCATTTGGATCGAAGAGAAGAAGTTCATCTTCTTCGTTCCAGGTTTCGTCAGCAAAGCAAATGAGGTCGGCCCGAATCTTACCTGTTTCTTTGTCGTAAACACGATAAATAGTTTTATCTCCGGGATTTGTGATTTTTTCAACATTTTCTGAAATTTTAATCTTAGGAATAAATTCTCCGTCACTGTTCTGAATGGCAGAAAGTTTATAAACACCTCCAAAAGAAGGGCAATCCTTAGAGGTAATCAGGTTCGTTCCGACACCCCAGGAACCAATCTTAGCACCTTGAATCTTCAAGTCATTGATTAAGAATTCATCCAAATCATTGGATGCGGCAATAACAGCATCCGTGAAACCTGCTTCATCCAGCATCTTTCTTGCTTTTTTAGAAAGATATGCGAGGTCTCCGCTGTCCAGACGAATTCCGTAAGATTTTGGATGGATTCCCGCATCCCGCATCTCTGTGAAGACGCGAATCGCATTTGGGACACCGGACTTTAATGTGTCGTATGTGTCGACAAGTAAAGTGCAGGCATTCGGGTATAAACGTGCATATTCCTTAAATGCAGTATACTCATCTTTGAAACTCATGATCCAGCTGTGTGCGTGAGTACCCATAACCGGAACATCAAACATCTGACCGGCGAGAACATTGGATGTTCCTACACAGCCACCGATCATAGCAGCTCTGGCACCATACAGACCGGCATCAGGCCCCTGCGCACGGCGCAGACCGAATTCCATGATTCCATCTCCCTGAGCTGCATAAACTACACGTGATGCTTTTGTTGCAATCAGGCATTGATGGTTGATGATGTTCAAAATAGCTGTTTCTACAAGCTGGGCTTCCATAATAGGAGCAACGATCTTTAATAATGGCTCTTTTGGGAAGATTACACTTCCTTCAGGAATTGCATAAATATCACCGCTAAAGTGGAAACCGCTTAAGTAGTGAAGAAAATCTTCACTGAAGATGCCAAGACCTCGAAGATAATCTACATCTTCATAAGAAAAATTCAAGTTTTTTATATAATCAATGACTTGATCCAGACCGGCCATAATAGAATAACCGCCATTGTTAGGATTGTTACGGAAAAACACATCGAAAATAACGGTTTCATTTTCTTGTGTTTCGAAATAGCCCTGCATCATAGTCAATTCATATAAATCAGTTAGTAACGTAAGATTTCGTGTATTCATTTTAGTCTCCTTGTGTTACGTTAAATTTCCGCATTCTTATTAATTGTTTCCTGAACAATATTCTGTACATAAGCACCGATATGTTTTTTTGTCTCAGCATCCAGTTCATTTGGATAAATTGGTTTGCCATATTCGATGACAACATGTGTCTTTTTAATATGCGGAAAATGATTTTCTAAAATATCAGCAGTATTATTCAGAGAGACCGGGACAATAGGACATCCTGTTTTTGTGGCAATCCTAAATGCACCATCTTTAAAAGGAAGTAAACTTAATTCTTCTCCTTTATTTCTTGTACCCTCCGGAAAGATAAAGATAGAAATACCATTCTTAACATATTCAATGGCTTTTAAAATTGTCTTTAATCCTTCTTTTGCATTCTCACGATCTAAGAAAAGACAGTAGAGATATTGCATCCAAACAGAGAGAAAAGGAACTTTCTGAACCTCTTTTTTAGCTATATAACCGGTGAGACGTTTGCAGCGTGAATATGTCAGGACAATATCGAAGTAACTGCGGTGATTACCGATAAATAAAACAGCCTCATCCGGAATATTCTCTTCTCCGATCACAGTGACAGACACACCGGATAATCTGGTGATGACTTTAAACGCCCACTGGACAATGCGAAGAGAACTGATATCTTTTGCATCTTTGTTTACCTTTCCAATCAGCCATTCAACGAAAAAAATCGGAATTGACAAAATCAAAAACAGTATAAGAAATACTGCGACAATGATTAAACGTATCATAGATATAAACCTCTCTTTTGTTTATGACTTGTAATTGAACTGTTACGTTCAAAACTACTATTCAAAGTATACTAAACTTGTGTTAAAAACACAACGCATAAATCAATATTTCAAGTAATAAGATACTAGAGAAATGGATATGTGAAGTGCATGTTGGACATGGTTTTGAAAAAAATAAAACGCTTGAGTACAGGCGTCGTCGTGATTTTGAGCGTGGTAATAACAGTTGCCGGATGTATAACAAAGGTAGAGGTAACAGAAAAAATACGGGATCTAAAGTTTACTGTTCTTGAAAAAGCAGAGCTGCCGAATGAACTGAAAGAAAAAATATCAAAAAATAAAGAAAAGGCATTTCATTTGACATATTCGGATCAAGGAGAATTGTATATTGTGGAAGGATATGGAGAAAAACCACAGAGCGGGTATAGTGTAAAAGTGACGGAATTTTATGAAACTGAAGAAGCGATTTATATCCATACAGAATTAGATGGACCGCCCAGAGATGAAAAAACAAAAGAAATTGTAACATATCCATATATAGCAGTTAAAACGAAAGAAATCGGGAAACCGGTTCAGTTTCATAATTGACGCAAAGTCGGAAATAGCGTTTGTATGCAAGGAGGGGCTCATGGAATTAGTACAAAAACAAGTGCGTTATATGCAGGAAAAACCATCTATAACAGATCAATTTCAAATGGATGAGGATTATAATGTTCCGGATACAAAAGATGATGTAAAGCAGATTGTAAGAAGTAAAGAAACAGTAAAAATCGAAGATATAAATTTGATAGAAAATTATCTGAGAGTATCAGGAAAGCTTTGTTTTCAAATTTTATATATTGTGGATTCAGAAGAAAACAGATTGGCTTCACTAGAAGGAAAAATTCCGTTTGAGGAGATGGTTTATGTTACAGATATGGGAAAGGATGAGTTTTTTATCAAACATGTGAGAACGGAGTTTCAGTCAGCTTTGATTCATTCACGTAAAATCAGTTTACATGCAATGATTGAACTTGAAATCGGAAGAGAACAAATGCAGGAGGAAGAAACAACAATAGATATGGAAAGTGATGTGCCGGTCTATAAAAAAGTGAACAGAATCAACCTGCTTGGAATCCAGATGAATAAAAACGATACATATCGTGTTAAAGAGGAAATCACACTTCCAGGAACAAAAGAAAGTATAGGTCAATTATTGCTTAGTGATATCAGCCTGCGTAAGCTGGAAATACGTTTGATGCAGGACGAACTTCGATTACAAGGCGAATTTCTGGTCTTTATAATTTACTTGTCAGAAGAACAGAAGATGGATTGGCTGGAACAGACAGTTCTATTTGAAGGGAAATTAGAGTGCAGCGGGATTGAAGAAGGAATGTATGACTATATAAACTACGCACTGGAAGATACACTTGCAGATGTCCGGCTTGATGAAGACGGGGAAATGCGTGTGATTGGAATTGAAGGAACGATACATTTGAGGATGAACATTTACAAAGAAGAAAGTATAGATGTGCTGGCGGATATGTATTCCCTTCAGAAAAAATGTGAATTTGAGGTGAGAGAAGCAGATTATGAGGAATTGATGATTCAAAATCATTCGAAATGCAAAATATCAGAACATTTAAATCTTCCGGAATTGAAGGAAGATGTTTTGCAGATATGTCATAGTGATGGTGAAATTCAGTTAGAACATGTGGAACCGTCCAAACAAGGACTTCAGCTTGATGGAATCCTGCATCTTTCCTTTTTGTATTTGAGGGCGAATGATGAACAGCCTTTTGGAAACTGGCAGGGAATGATTCCATTTACCTGGCTTTTGGAGTGCAATAATATGCCGGAGAATGTGAAATATAATATAGCAGAGCATGTGGAACAGCTATCTGTAAATCTTGCCGGAAATGAGGAAGTAGAAATCAAGGCAGTCTTATCATTCGATACATTTATACGAAAATCGGTGACTGCACAGGTAATCACATCAGTAGCATTTGCCCTATTGTCGGTAGAAGAAATAGAAAAGCGACCGGGAATTGTGGGGTATGTAGTGAAAAAAGAGGATAAATTATGGGATTTAGCGAAGAAATTTATGACGACGGAAGAGGGAATTATGGAAGTCAATAATTTAGAACAAACTACAATAAAAGAAGGGGATAAAATCTTGATTTTCAAGGAAAATTTGAGAATACTATAACTATATTGTATACAAGATACAAACGAGAACATGGAGGACACACCGATGAAGCAGATTGAGCTAAAGTCACTGGCAAAAATCAATCTAGGATTGGACGTTCTTGGAAGAAGAGAGAATGGATATCATGACGTGCGGATGATCATGCAGTCCATTTATCTGTATGATGAAGTAAAGATTAAGCGAACGAAAAATCCGGGGATTGAAATAAAGACAAATTTGTATTTTCTACCAACAGGAAAAGAGAATATTGCATACAAAGCGGCAGAGATGTTGATAGAAGAATTCCATATTGAGGAAGGTGTTCATATTACATTGAACAAACACATTCCGGTTGCAGCCGGGATGGCAGGAGGAAGTTCGAATGCAGCGGCAGTTCTGTATGGTATGAATAAGATGTTTGATCTGAAGCTGACACAGACAGAACTGATGGAGCGAGGAGTAAAGCTTGGTGCAGATGTTCCGTACTGTATTATGCGAGGGACAGTTTTGGCAGAGGGTATTGGAGAAGAATTGACCACACTCACTCCTATGCCGAAATGTTTTGTGTTGATCGCAAAACCACCAATCAGTGTGTCTACGAAAGTTGTCTATGAAGCGTTGGATTCAAAAGAACTTGTAGAGCATCCGGATATTGATGGGCTAATTGAAGGATTAGAGAAACGAGATCTTAAAACAATCGCTTCATGTATGGGAAATGTTCTCGAAGATGTAACGATTCCAATGCATCCGGTCATCGAGGAGATAAAACAGGAGATGAAAAATGCGGGTGCATTAAATGCGATGATGAGTGGAAGCGGACCTACGGTGTTTGGGTTATTTGAGACAAAGGCAGCAGCAAGAAAAGCACAGGACAGAATTAGGAGAAGGGCACTGGCAAAACAAGTTTACGTAACAAATGTACATGGTGCAGGGAGGAACTGACAGATGGAGATGAACTTTGAAGTGAATATGAATGAATATCTGCCACTCCGTGATGTTGTGTTCAATACATTACGACAGGCAATTTTGAGAGGAGAATTGAAACCGGGGGAGAGACTGATGGAGATTCAACTGGCAAATAAATTAGGTGTCAGCAGAACTCCGATAAGAGAGGCAATCCGCAAGTTGGAGTTGGAAGGTCTTGTTTTGATGATTCCAAGAAAAGGTGCGGAGGTTGCCCAGATTACAGAAAAGAGTTTGAGAGATGTTCTTGAAGTGCGAAGAGCACTTGAGGAACTTGCAGTGCAGCTTGCATGTGACAGAATGACAAAAGAAGGAATGCAGGAGTTAAAGCAGGCGGCAAAAGAATTCGAAGCACTGCTTGGAAGTGCAAGCGATATCACAGCAGTTGCAGAAGCTGATGTAGCATTTCATGATTTAATTTATCTTGCAACGGACAATCAAAAATTGATTTCCTTGTTGAATAATTTTAGAGAACAGATGTATCGATATCGGTTGGAATATCTGAAATTAAAAGAGCGGCATCCACAGATCATACAGGAACATAATGATATTGTCGAGTCAATTGAAAAGGGTGAGAAGGAGCGGGCAACAAAAGTAACTTGCACACATATTGATAACCAGGTACAAACTGTAAGTGATACATTGAAACATATTGAGTAAGCTGTTTTTTATGGGTAGATAGAACAATAACAAGAAGCTGGATGGCGGATAAATTTGATTTCGAATAAGTAGAATCAGAAATGGCAATACTCCCTGCATCAGAAAAGATGGAGGGAGTTAAATATGTTATCCGGGAAGAAGCAAAAACTGATAAGGACATCTGCTTATCGATACGAAGATGAATTACAATGTGAAAATAAATTTGCGAGGCGGGAACTCAGGTGGACAAGGATTGGTCTGTTGTTGTGCGCAGCTTTGCTGGTGGTACTGGTCACAATTGTTGTCGGATGGCAAAGTATGATGATATCAGAGGCGCGCATGCAGCAACATCTTGCACAAGAGGTATTGCGCTTTCATGTGCTGGCAAACAGCGATAGCGAAGAAGACCAGGCATTGAAAATGCAGGTGAAAGAAAAGGTTATCGAATTGCTGGAAGAGGAAATCCCAGAAGGGATGAATGTGACGGAGACAGCAGACTGGATGAGAAGAAATACGGATAAACTGAGAGACTGTGCACAGCAGGTTGTGCTTAAAAACGGGTATGATTATCCGATAAGTGCAGCAGTTACAACCTGTTATTTTCCAGAAAAGACATATGGTGATGTAAGATTTCCAGCCGGAAACTATGAAGCTTTGAGAATTGAGATAGGAGAGGCAAAGGGGCATAACTGGTGGTGTGTACTTTATCCGAGTCTGTGCTTTATCAATGATTCTTATGGTGTGGTGGCAGATGAAAAAATAGAAGAATTAAAAAAAGTTTTGACAGAAGAAGAGTTTATTTCCATCTGGAATAATCCTGAAGAACGAAAAAAAGTACGGATTTCATGGAAATGGTTTTAAGATGTAGCTTGCAATCCGTAATCAATAAGGGTAAAATAAGATGAAATACGCAGTAAAAGAGAAAAGCGAGGCTTTTTTATGAATCAGAACAGACAAGCGCCAATTGGTGTTTTTGACTCAGGTGTGGGCGGACTGACTGTTGCAAGGGAAATTATGCGAAATCTGCCCAGCGAAAGAATTGTATACTTTGGAGATACGGCAAGGGTGCCTTACGGAAGTAAATCCAAGGAAATTGTATTAAAATTTTCAAGACAGATTGTAAGATTTTTACAGCTTCAGGATGTAAAGGCAATCGTAGTGGCATGTAATACAGCAAGTGCACTGGCATTAGAAGAGATAAAAAAAGAAATTGATATTCCGATTATCGGAGTGGTAGAACCCGGAGCGAAAGTTGCAGCTTCGGTGACA
>OGDE01002141.1_pt1 | contig 10517 bp, 5 predicted proteins | sample 1570321 | NCBI WGS metagenome assembly OGDE01 (sample SAMEA2581976, study PRJEB24529) | metagenome | biome: Human gut stool | place: China | collected 2011 | reverse complement strand
CCAAGATGCTCTCCCAAAGAAAAAAAAGCGTCCTTTTCCCCGGAGGTAAGGCAGCTTTTTTTCAGGGATGTTTCTGCACATTCCCTGCATATCTGTGAGAGGTTTTCTCCGTTTCCCGCTTTCATCCTGTCTTCGGCATTTATGAGAAATTCCCTGTATTTTCCATTCATCCTTCCGGCTGCACCATAAAAGGCATGCTGCAATGATGGTTTCCCACAGCTGATCTCCCCTCTCAGGCAAATCACCAGCTGAAGCAGCATCTCCAACGTACGGATTCTCTCAGAAAACCGGAAGCTTTCCGAAAAGCCCATACCTGCTCCTGCTGCCACAATAAGAATACATCCTACAACTCTGTACATAGACATTTTCCGTTTCCGTCATAAATTCCTTCCACAACGCCTGCACGATCATGTTTCCCCAGAAAAATATACCTCTGGAACACCCGGGCATCCCACAGTTTCCGGAAAAACTGCTGACTCAAAGTCTCTTTCATGGAATCTCCGTGAGCCGTAGCGATCAGGCGGCACCCACAGTGGATCACCGACTCCACAGCTTTGAAATCTTCTTCTTTTCCAAGTTCATCCACAGCAACCACAACCGGCGACATTGACCGGATCAGCATCTGCATCCCTTCTGCTTTCGGACATCCGTCCAGGATATCCGTACGCATTCCAAGGTCATTCTGAGGGATCCCCTGATAGCATCCAGCCAGCTCACTGCGCTCATCGACTACTCCTACCGTTACACCGGAAATATTTCCCCATCCATTACTCATCTGCCGGATGATATCCCGAAGAAGAGTGGTCTTTCCGCATCTGGGCGGTGAAACGATCAGAGTATGCATGATCTGTTCTCTTGTCTGGATATAAGGCATTACTTTTTCCGCACATCCCTGAATTTCGTGAGCCAGACGCACATTGATACAGGAAATATACTTCATTCCCCTGATCCTGTTTCCATCCAGGATCACTTTTCCGGTGACTCCCACACGATGTCCTCCCTGTACACTTAAAAAACCCTGCCGGATCTCATCTTCAATATTTTCCTGTAATCCCAGATAGCCGGTTTCACCTGTTACCATCTTATAGTTCCCGTCCGCTGACAGGAAATAAAAATCTAAAAAGCCTGCATCTTCCTGTGCTTTCTCTATATACTCACGAATTTCACTTTCATCGGAAGTATTCTGCAGATATTCCCCCCATATATGGAGATAAGTCAGATTCTTATTTGTCAGCTCACTCAGCATATTATCAGACTGATGAAAAATTTCTGTCAGGTGAGAAACACTTTCCTCATAAACAGTCTTCGATACAAACCCTAAATATCGGAAAACAGTCAAAAGGATTCCAATGAATAGAACAATAAGAACTGCTGTATTCCATCGTTTTCTCACAACCCGTTTCTTTCTGTTTGTATTATGATTCTTAACATCCATTCTTCTCACCTCAGAGTAATATAGTCTTCAGGCTCTGCAAGAATGGCATTACCATCTGAAACATATGTTGTCCAGGTATCTTCCACAGAGGTATCCCCTCCATCAAATACAATATTTTCCTCTGCCGGATAAGCTTCCATATATTGTGGTGCTGCAAGGCAGGTCACAGTAAAAGTATCCTTGTCCTGAATCTGTTTTCCATTCTTTGTAACTTTACTCAATGTATAACCATTATCCGTTTCCTTGATTTCTACAGAAATACCACTGAACACAGGCAGAGAGCCGCGGTTAAAGGGGATAAAGCCTCCCTGGTAGCCTTCTACGAAGTTTCTGACCGTTTCCTTCAGTTCTGCCCCGCTCATCTCACTGCTGTAAGCGGAAAGCTCGTTTGGCATAATCATGTTGCCTGCCATTTTTTCTGTATAACCGGCCTTCAGTACATTTCCTGTAAAGCTGTTTCCTGTTGCAATCAGCACATCCGTCCCATAAATACTGCGCAAAGTGTTTGCCATAACAGAATAGGCTTCATTGCCTCCGCTGGTATGGAAACGATTGGAATAAGTTTTCTTTGAATCCAACACAATATCCTCAGAAGTGGATTTTTCTTCAAGAAGCTGGGAATTAAATGACTGATAAGCCTGCTCTGCATTATATTCTCCTGAGATCATCTTAGACACCACATCCCTGGAAATGGAAAAAAAGTCATTTGACGCAATACGGATATACATATGGTTTTCTTCGATCACAGGTTTCACATCCTTCAGATATTCCGTAAGCCGGAAATCCACATCCTGGCTATAGCTTAACAGATCCTGCCCATCATAAATGATCCGGTTCTGCGCATCCTCTGAAAGCATTGTGTTCAGTACCTTCATTGCTTTCTGCCGACGTGTTTCATTCTGCGTCAGATCACGGTTCAGTGCCACCTGGAAATATGGTGTGGTCATCAGCCACTTTTCGCCATTCTCCTGAAAGAACGGCAGAAATGTTGTATTAATGCCCTGATCCTGAAACATTTTTACACCGGAAGAGCTGCCAAAGTACATGGCAAGCCTGCCGCTTTGATACATCTCCATTACAGAATCATAGTCCATATCCAGATCATCCAGTCCCAGACCTGTATCTTTTATAAACTGTTCCATACGTTCAAAAGCCTCCGGCCAGACTGTACTGTCCAGACCTTCTTTCTCTGTATTATCCGGGTCACTGTAGGCGGTACGCCACTTACGTCCCGCCGCAGAAGACAGCTCTGACGCAGACAGCCCCTGCAGTGTTTCCATACACGTATAATCATAAGAATAGTCTGCACTAAACCCACGGATCCCCACCTTGTCAAATGCCTGACAGGCAGAAACGAAGCTTTCATAATCGGTTGGAAGAGGGATATCGTACTTCTCAAAAAGGTCTTTGTTGACTACAAAACCATGTGCATCCGCACACACCGGAAGCCAGTTTACGCTTCCATCTTCATTCTTGAAATTGTTGAGATATGTATCATAGACAGCACCTGCCGCATTGGTTGTGGAAAGATCCATCAGACTGTCTTTCAGCGGACTTGCATCATGCAGTGAAAAACGACAGCAGGTTATAATATCCGGCAATCCACCGTTTTCATTCAGAAATCTGTAGAAATCCAGATCATTATTGCCTACTACAAATTCAATATTGATATCCGGGAGCTGTTCCTGGATGTATGATGCATATTTTTCATACAGACTTGTGGTCCATAAATACACTGTGATGGTTTCTGCGTCTTCTTTTTCCGCACTTTTCCCGCCACAGCCAGACAGAAGTGACATAACCGTCACCATCACCAAAAGTACAGAAACTAACTTGTTCCATTTTTTCTTTTTCATTATAACTGCTCCCTCTGATTGTGTTTTACTAACTCATTGATCACTTTTACTAATAATTTTGCATCTATAGGTTTCGCAATATGTTCATTCATTCCCGATTCTTTTGACTTTAATCTGTCCTCGGTGAACGCATTTGCCGTCATTGCTATGATCGGAACCGTTTTTGCATCATCTCTGTCCAGTGTGCGGATCATCTTTGCTGCTTCATAACCGTTCATGACTGGCATCATAATATCCATTAAGATTACATCAAATTCATCTGATCTGCTTTTTTGGAATATCTCAACAGCTTCCTGACCATTCCATGCTTTCGTCACGACAGCACCTTCATTCTGAAGCATAAATTCTGCGATTTCCATATTCAGCTCATTATCTTCCACCAGAAGGATCTTCAGATCTTTTATAGATTTTTCTGATATAGCTTCCTGTTCTTCACGTTGATCAGCATCCTGATCTATTTTAAATGGAATCCTGATCACAAAGGTTGTGCCTTCTCCCTTCTTACTTTCAAACGTGATCGTTCCTCCCATTTTTTCGATCAGTTTTTTCGTGATCGGCATTCCAAGCCCTGTTCCGGAAAATTTTGTACGGCTTCCAGTATGCTCCTGTGCAAACGGTTCAAAAAGGCGTTTCTGGAAATCCTTTGTCATACCAATTCCTGTATCTCGGCAGATAAATTCAATCGTCACTCTTCCCTCCTGCTCCGATGTAAATTCCTGGTAGCTGATGTAGATATATCCGTTTTCTTTATTATATTTTACCGCATTTGACAAAATATTCATCATGATCCTTTTTACATATCCTGGACTCCCGATCAGATTCCAGTGTGTGATTTCCTCTTTCTCCCACACGATCCGAATATTTTCTTCTGCAGCTATCTGTTCGATCACAACAAAGATTTCCTTGGAAATATTGCTTAGATTAAATGGAATTTCTTCCAGAACTACTTCGTCCGATTCCAGCTTACTCATATCCAAAACTTCATTGATCAATTCCAGTAACAGATGAGATGTTTCTTTGATCTTTGCCCTGCATTCTGTCTGTTTTTCCATATCATCTGCATAATGCTCCGCCACATCGATCATACCGCATATTCCATTGATCGGTGTCCGGATATCATGACTCATCCTCTGGAGAAACTCAGTTTTCGCCTCGTTCGCTGCCTCTGCTTTTTTTGCCGATTTCAGAAGTTCTGCTTTATATTTTTCATCTTTTTCCTGTTCCTGTTTCTGATGTGCCAGATTGGTTATATATATCCAGGACCATGAAAAACTAAGAATGATAAGATAAAGGAATACAACACCTGTTACACTGAGTGGCAGATTACTGAATACCTCTTTATCTGGTAAATACATGTAGATATAATAATCCCTTTGTTTCAGCATGATACCATAGCATCCAGTTCCTTTATTCTTCAGATGAAAGATATGCCGACTATCTGTATGCTTCTTCATTTTCTGAATAATCTCATTGTCTGCGACATCCTGTGCCAATAATTTCTCATCGTTACTGGCAATAATCTTCCCTTTGTCTGCAACGATGATCGTCCCGTCTTTCTCAGTATTGTACCCCTTTAAAAGACTCTGGATCGTTAAAGTATAATTTCTGATAAATCTCGGAGATGTGTAATAGTAAACTGCAACGATCCCTGGGGCATCTTTTCTGGCGCAGGCTGCGATATCGATACATGATCCATCTCCTCTGACAATCCGTTCTGAATAAGATCTTTCTTTATATCCTGTGTAATCCATAATGATATCTTTTTGCAGATAATCAATCATCTCATCCATCAAACCTTCATCCATACTGTATTCACAGACTTTCTTTCCTTCTTCATCCAATACAAGAATACCATCCACCCAGAGTGACTGCAGATTCTCTTTCAGAAGCTTTCGGTCTAACTGCTTTCTATTCTTTACTTCCATATCAATATTTGTACTCATCTGTCTGGCACTTTCGATCGCACGAAGGAGACTTTTTGATTCTGAAGATTCATTATAATGAGTATAGGTTGAGCACTGTACTTTGACATAGTTTACAATCTCCACCATTCTTTTCTCAGCTTCGTTTTTTTCCGTATGAAAAAAACAAAAAATTGCAGTGACAAACATACAGATGCCAAGCAAACTAGCAACTATCCAGAATCGTTTTGCTTTTTCTCTTCCATTAATATCCAAGATCATCCACCTCCAAATATTTCTCTGGATCATCCATATATTTTTTTATAATCTTCAGGGAGGTACCATCCTTGTGCATTTCTTCCAGCTTCTGGTTCATCTGCTCGCAGATCCCTCTGTCATCATTCTTTGCAAAAGCAGCTCCTATCCCGACGACCATCAATGGTTCCTTCAGAATGCGGAAGCTTGTATCATAATCTTTCATATACTGGATGATGGATTCCTCATGCACAGCCACAGCATCCACATACCCTTTTGCCAGAAATGTATAGATCAATTCCCTGTGTCCAAGACTAATCAGATTGCCAAGTTTTGGAATTCTCTTATCTGTCCGCTTCAGAAAGATACCTTCCGGTTTGGTTGTAGACTGGACTGCAAGATTCTTTCCTTTCAGATCACTCAGTTTATGAATGTCACTGTTCTCATTTACAGCAACCACCTGACGGCTTGCTATGTATGGTCCGGCCCAACGATAATCGTTAAGTCGTCCTTCCATTGAAAAACATCCCATGATACAATCAATTTTTCCACTTTCTACCAGCTCTTTTTTCTTTTCCCAATTGATCTGAACAATCTCCGTCTTATACCCCATCCTTCTAAATGCTTCCGTTGCCAGTTCAACATCTATACCTGTCGGGATACCATCCTCATTCAGGAAATTATAAGGCGGATAATTGTCACTTCCAATTTTTATAACAGGTTTTTTTGTTGTGTCAGACACTTTATCTGCCTTATCACATCCTGCCAAAGTTGCCATTAATATAGAAAATATCAATACAACAGTAAAAATTTTTCTTTTTTTCATCTTATAACCTCATTTTTATATCTCATCCTTATTGTTCAGTAATCTGCGCTTCAACCCCCCCCCGAATTTTATGCTACTTATTGTTTTTTCCAATACCTTCATCTCAACTGGTTTGGAAATATGCGCATTCATACCGACGGTCAGGGAATGATGAATGTCATCTGAAAATGCATTAGCGGTCATTGCAATGATCGGGATCGTCTTTGCCTGTTCATGCGAACTCTTGCGGATCGCCTTTGTTGCCTCATAGCCATTCATAACTGGCATCTGCACATCCATCAGGATCATATCATAATCTCCAGAAGCAGATCGCTCAAATGTCTCGAGAATCCTTTCACCGTTTTCACAGACAGTACACTCAGCTCCCTTGATCTTTAACAGTTCCGTCAAGATCTCCGCATTCAGCTCATTATCCTCTGCACACAAGAACCTCATTCCTTTCATAATATCATCATATGTCTCACTTTCTTCTACCTGCAATGCTGACGAAACAGACTCTTCTGCAATTTTAAGATCCATAAAGACCTCAAAACAACTTCCCAGTCCCAGTTCACTATCGACATCAATAGTTCCTCCCATTGCTTCAATCAGATTCTTGGTGATCGCCATTCCAAGCCCTGTTCCCTGTATCTTATTTGTCAAGGAACTTTCCTCACGGGTAAAAGTATCAAAGATCTTGTCTTTGAAATCCTCAGACATACCTACACCATTATCAATAACTGCAAAATGATACTTTGCATACGCACTGGATTTCGTTTCACATTCTTCTACAAGAAACTGGATCTTTCCACCCTTCTGTGTATACTTTACTGCATTTGAAAGCAGATTGCTGAAAATCTGCATCAAATGAACATAATCGCTATTGACCCATTCATGCACGATGTTCTCATGATGAATCACCAAAGACTGATGCTTTTCCTCTGTCTGTGGACAGAACATCGTTTGAATCTCCTGCATAAACTCCAGAATAGAAAAATCAGAATAACTGAAAACAGTTTTTCCTGCTTCAATCTTGCTCATATCCAAAACGTCATTAATGATTCCCAAAAGATGCTGTGCAGAAACATCTATTTTATCAACATACTCGATCACCTTATCCTTATTCCCTGCATCATGTCTGATCAAGGATGTAATACCCATGATCGCATTCATCGGTGTACGGATATCATGAGACATACTAGCCAGGAAATCACTTTTGGACTGACTTGCATTGTTAGCGACTTCAAAAGCCTGCTCAGCCGCCCGTTTAGCTTGCGTGAGTTCTGTATTTATTGTTTCCAGTCTTGTATTATTTTCTCTTTCGATTTCAATTGCTTCGCTCTGGCTTTTTCTAAGAACTGTAACGATTCCTTTGATCATACAACCAGCAGCAACAACTGCAAACAAGATAATAAACCATATGATCAACTTCACAAGCCTTACCGTATTGGTCGCTACATATTTTGCAGGAACGAGAAAGATCAAGTTCCATGCCGCATGATCCATTTTCTTTAAAACATAAAAGTATTCCGTCCCATCGAGTATGGCATTAGAATAACTCACACCCTTTTCTTTTAATTCTTTTTCTGCTTTGTCAAATGAAGAATCATGTAGATATTGCATCTTCTTTAATACCGTGAACACATTATGTCCTTTGATCAGTTCCACCTTATTACTATTGAACAGTTTAAAACCATTATCATCAAGAATATAGACACTGTTATTATTTTCATAGGCATCACATCCAAAATATTCATTCAGTTCATGCATATCCTGATATAATCCATAATAATTGATAGTCTGTCCACTTTGAAGCCTGATCGGATGCTCTAATTTCTTTAAAAAAACCATACGGGATTCATTTGTCGTCATAAAATTCGATACATAGTTGATCTTTTTAGGACTATGTTCAAAATGATATGTATCCCTTACCATCCCCTGATTTCCTTCTTCTGTATAGTACTTTCCACTGTCATCAACAGCCAGCAATGTTATTTTTGAATCTGCAAATTCATACAAATCAGTTATTCTTTTCATATGCAGACTCAAATCCTCGGTAGTCCGTATATCAGCAGCTTCTATGATATTACATTGCACCTTGACATAATCCCATTTTGTTTCCATTACATCTTCCAGATTTAAAAACATCTGATGCGTAACTTCATCCATCTGATTTAACCGTTCTTCATAAATAATCTTTTGAATGTATGTCTGATATATGAAAATAAATGAAATGACCATAAATAAGATTGCAACAATACAGACAACTATGATCTTTTTGTATTTCTTTGTCTTCTCTAACATATTGTTTTGACTGAATCTCATTTCACATCCGCCTCACTTAGGGTTTTAAATTTTGAAAAGAAATCTTTTGCTGCATTCATTCCCACAATGCCACTGTCATTTAATGTAAGTTCTTTACCTGCTCCGCAGATCACGACTTTGTAAGTTTGATCTGCTTCAAGCTTTTTATCCTTCACTAATACATATGGATAGGTATTGCCCGTACCAGCAGCATCATAACCATCTTTACATAATTGTTTGATTTCTCTTCCTGATAATTGTACGGTTTGTATCGTATCATACCATCCTGTTGGAAGAATAGAACAAATATCACTTTCCGTAATATCCTGTGCATAAAGTTTTCCATTCACACCAGCCATATTCTGCTCTTTTCCATTTCCTTTGATCCATTTTCCTAAAGAAATCAGTGCTGCATCACTTTTTGTTGCTTCCATAAAACATCTGCCGATCAGTTTTGCACAACTCTTCTGAGAGATAACTTCTGTCGTAGTTGTGATAACTTCTGGCTTATTGTTGACCACACGATCCTGATCCTTGTCCAATTGATCCACAACATCTTTTATCGTTGCCTTATCCTGAATGTATTCTAGCATACGGTATCCTGTATTGACCAATGTATTTTCCCACCCTACATAGATAAGCGGTGCCGTATTCCCGGCATTGATCTCATCAGCAATATCCCCATAATACGTATTATCTGCATTCCAATCTTTAAATGGAAGAAGGTTCGCTTTTAAAGTTGCTTCTTCATATAATGCACTTGTTCCCTCCACGGAAGAGATCACTTTCATAACTTTTAATGCATCTTTAAGCTTTTGCGGATCCTTTTCTAATTTTTTACTCAGTCCATGAAAACGTGTCACGTTCAAAATGTATACATTCTGGCTTCCATCTTCAGAAAGATATGGCATTAACCCAAACTTATCCTTTGTGCCATCTGTTTCTCCAATTCCATTTTTACTTCCCAGTAAGAATAATGTATTACCTTTCATAAATTCTTTTATAGTCTCGTCATCACTCTGTGGATTCTTTTTATTGGCAGTAAACATACCCAGATCTTTCCATTTCTGAATATAATCCATACAATCCATCATTTTCTTTGTATCACTCACATTAGCCTTTCCTGTCAGATAATCTTTCTGCCATTGCTTGCCTTGGAATGTACCTAAAAATGCCGTATCTGCAATATTACACATATATTGAAAGCCATAGCCTGGATATTCAATCTGTGTCAGACACAACTGTACCCCTGCTTTTTTCGCCTTTTTCGCCAGCTTTTCAAGATCATGAAAAGATTTTGGAAGTTTCCATCCATGTTTTTCTAACAAGGTCTTATTATATGTGATACCTATACAACTATAGGCTGATGGAAGCATATAAATAGCTCCATCATCTGAAATATCCTGCAATCTAGATTCCACATAATTATCTGTAAAATCATAACCAGCAAGATCGATCATCTTGTCACTCACATCGTCAATATTAGGATCATAAATAGTCTGTGTACAAATATCCGGCAGATCATCTGCTGCTAACATATTTTGTAAATATGTCGTTGTATTTGCACCTGAATAAGAAAGAACTTTCAAATTTATTTCTGGGTATTTTTTATGTACCAGATCAACTAAACGATCACATTCTAAATAAGGGGCCAGAATTGTGATCGGCTCATGCTTACTCAATGTATTTTTATTCACGCAGCCTGTAAAGCATAGTAATATAGCTGCAATAGACAGGCTCAATAATTTTCTTAACTTCATAACTTTATCCTCCCTCAATTCATAAAAATCCCCTACAAATTCCCTATGAAATCTCTATGAAATAAAACAGCACTGCCAAACAGACAGTGCCTATCATTTTCTGCAACTGGCTGCCATTTTACAGGCCCTTTAGCTTTGCGTCACAGACTTTCGTCTGTTTTGCCTAGAATCTTTCTTTAATTATACCATGATAATGTCAGT
>OGDE01002137.1_pt1 | contig 10547 bp, 9 predicted proteins | sample 1570321 | NCBI WGS metagenome assembly OGDE01 (sample SAMEA2581976, study PRJEB24529) | metagenome | biome: Human gut stool | place: China | collected 2011 | reverse complement strand
TGGAGGAGCTTTTTCCATAGACAGGGCATATCGTACCCTGAACAAAAGTTACTGGGAGGAAGAGATTCCCTCTGAGGAAGATTATAAGAACGGAAATAAAAATCTTAAGGCCTGTGACTATAAGGTAGATTATGTGATTACACATACCTGTCCGTTAAATCTTATACCTTCACTTGGGGGATATCACTCGGCGATGGAAGAACGGCAATTGCAGAATTATCTGCAGTATGTAAGTGAGACGGTATATGATTCACTGACCCGGTGGTATTTTGGGCACTGGCACAGAGATCAGGAATTTGGCGAAAAGTTCCGTGTGGTCTATCTGGATCTTGTAGATATGGAAACGGGAAAAAAGATCTGGTGATTATCCTTGCTTTTATATTGGTAACAGGCTATACTAATGAGAAATATATCTGATCGATGGAGGGTTTTACAAATGAAAATTGCAGCAACATACGATAATGGAAACATTTTTCAGCACTTTGGAAAAACGGAGTTTTTCAAGGTATATGAGGTGGAGGATAACAAGGTTATTTCCAGTGAAGTGATCAGCTCCAATGGCACCGGACATGGTGCACTTGCAGGACTTCTTGCAGAGCAGGGAATCAGCGTTCTGATCTGTGGCGGAATCGGCGGCGGCGCTCAGGCAGCACTTGCTGAGGCTGGTGTTGAGTTATGTTCCGGAGCACAGGGTGACGTAGATGCAGCTGTGGATGCTTATCTGAAGGGCGAGCTGGTATCCACAGGTGTGAATTGTGATCATCACCATCATGAGGATGGACATTCCTGCGGAAGCCATGAGGATGGACACTCCTGCGGCGGTCATGAAGACGGACATTCCTGCGGAGGCTGTGGCGGCGGATGCGGTTCCCAGCCATCTATCACAGGTCCTAATGTCGGAAAAACCTGCCGTACACATTACAGAGGAACCTTTAATGACGGGACACAGTTCGATTCTTCCTATGACCGTGGCGAGCCACTGGAATTCATCTGCGGAGCCGGACAGATGATCAAAGGCTTTGATGCGGCAGTTGCAAACATGGAGGTTGGCCAGGTGGTAGATGTTCATCTGATGCCTGAGGAAGCTTACGGTATGCCGAATCCGGATGCGATTTTTACACTTGAGATCGAACAGCTTCCGGGTGCTGAGGATCTTACTGTAGGACAGCAGGTATACCTCTCCAATCAGTATGGTCAGCCGTTCCCGGTTAAAGTTAACGCAAAAGATGAAAAAACCATTACTTTCGATGCTAATCATGAGATGGCAGGTAAAGAGCTGAATTTCAGAATTGAATTAGTAGAAGTGAAATAAGCAGGAACAGTGGGAGGTGCTGTATGGGAGCATATGGCATCTCCTTTTTTGTCTGAAGGGAGGAAGCTTTCCTGATGAGGATCGCTATGATACCATTTGGATTACTGTCCGGCTTTATGGACAGTAAAGAAATCCGGATCACAGAGCTGGGTGAAGATGGATTTCGGTTTCGGCTGGCAGAGGAATGTTCGGAACCGGAGCAGTTTCTGATCTGTTTTTATGATATGAAAAAAGCCGGGTACAGGAGAGTGGAGATCCGGAGGTTTGGGATGAGTGCAGCAGAGGAGCAATGCCTGCAGGATCAACAGCCAGTTGAAAAGAAAAACGGAAAATATTTTTACAGGGAATATTTTGTGAGAGCAGAACAGAAGGACTATGTACAGGAGGGTCGGCGTCTGGTCGGAGAGTACAACAGATATATCCGTCTGAAGCTGGATGGAGACGATGCAGAGCTGGCGAAGACACTGACCGGTTATCCTGCAGAGTTGGATGAGGTGCACTGCAGGAGTCTGGAAGAACAGAAGAAGCAGTGGTTTTTCAGAGAAAGTGAAAAGGCTTCCGGAAATCCACAGGATACAATGGGTGAAGAAGAATTAAAGCTTTTGGATAATACAGAGTTTGCCCTGGAATTAAACTGCACTTCCCTGTATGAAGAATATCTGTGCCAGCCGCTGCAGGCTTTTCTGGCGTCTTACTGGCAGAAGAATTATCTCACTCACAGTTATTTTGCAGGCCGGACACCGGACAGATTTTATATTGGAAATCAGTTCTGCCATAACCTGTTTCCGACAGAAGAGCAGCTTTTTTCTATCATGGATAAAATGTATTCGGAGGGATCGGAGATCACACTGGTATTTTCTTATATCCGGGAATTTATGCTTTCGTCTGTGGGAAAGCTTCTGGAAAAGGTGGATAACTGGTGCTGTATTCATGGGTTGAATGTGGAAATCGTAGTCAATGACTGGGCCATGGTGGAAATGCTCTGTGGAAAAACATCCCGCCTGCATCCTGTTCTGGGCACATTGCTCAATAAACGAAAAAAGGATCCGCGAATGAAATATAAATCCGGTGATACCTCATTATTTCAGCAAAACAGCCTGAATGCGGGGTTTTATCGGGATTTTCTGGCTGAAGAATTTCATATCCACAGATACGAGTGGGAGTCCTGCGGATATCCACAGGAGCTTCCACCGGGAAAAAACAGTCTGCATCTGCCTTTTTATCAGACAAACACTTCTCAGTACTGTCCATTGTATGCTTTGTGCACCACTGGGGATCGTGGTACACAGCAGCTTGCGGAGCACTGTCCGAAATTTTGTGAAAAATACGCACTTCTTTATCCGGAACATTTACACATGACAGGGCGGTATAACTCCCTGTTTGGTGTGGATAAAACATTTCCGGAGATACCTGAAATGTGGAAAAATATAAAAGGCACAAAGCCGGATCGTATTGTTGTTAATATATGACAGGTGATGAGCAGGCTGCGAAGGTGGAGTACGAATATCTGTTTGACAAGAATACATTGCGGAAAAAAGGAACAGGACATGGAGAACAGTATGAAAATAACAGCCGGGTTAGGCTCCATAGATGAATATGAACGTTTTGTGCAGGCAGGAGCAGATGAATTTTTCTGTGGCTATGTACCATTTTCCTGGGCGGAAAAATACGGCACAGTAATGCCGTTAAATCGCAGGGAGGTTCTCTGCTGCAATGTTCAGCTTGGAGCATACAGTGAGCTGGAGATCCTTTCCCAGATGGTGAAAAAATATAAAAAGCCGGTGCATCTCACCTTCAATTCCCTGTATTATCTTCCGGAACAGTATCCGGAGATCGGAGATATCATAGAAAAGTGCATGGGAATTGGATTTCGAAGCTATATCATTGCAGATCCGGCGCTTCTTGTTTATCTGAAAAACAGGGGGATTTCCTGTGAGATCCATCTCAGCGGAGAGACAGGGGAAGTGAACAGCGAAATGCTGAAGATGTTCCGGCGCTTTCCTCTGAAGAGATTGATCTTTCATCGGAAAAACACGTTCCGGGATATGCAGTCTGTTATTGCATCTCAGAGAGAAGTGGAAAAACAGGCCGGAATCCGACCGGAGGCGGGAATGGAGTTCGAAGCCTTTGTGCTGAATGAAATGTGCCAGTTTACGGGAGCATTCTGTAATTCTCTTCACTGTGATGAGATGGGATATCTTTGCAGGGTGCCCTATTGGCTTGGAACTGTACGGAATGGTGAGGCTGTTCCGGAAAAAATAAAGGCTCTTCAGGAGCAGGCGTGGGATCAGGAACCAGCTCCGGAATCATATGATGAAACCGGATATCTCTGCGGCGAGACCGGCTGTGGCCTGTGCGCACTGTATCAGCTGAAGCAGGCAGGGATCACGCACCTGAAGCTGGTTGGCCGGGGAAACTATGTGAACTATATGGAAAAAGATATCCGGAACCTGCGAAAAGCGCTGGAAATTCTGGACGCTACAGAAAATGAGAGGGAATTTAAATGTACGTTAAAACGGATAGTGTTTCCGGCGGGGTGTAGCGAAAGATGTTATTATCAGTAACAAAAAGAGAAGCTTTTTTGAGTTAGAATAAATGATAAATGGGATGAAAACCAGAATCAGGAAAGGACATGGTGCAGATTGCAGATTTGACGGTCCTGGGAAAAAGCTATTTCCGGATTATTTGGGATCAATGGCGTGTGGAGCTCCTTTCTGAGTTCAGAGATCATTACATTTGCTGTGATCCTGATACTGGCGGGATCCGGGCGGAAAAAGAATGTATTTTCAGGAGAAAAGATATAAAATGAATTTCGAGCGTGTAAAAAGAGAAGAAGCAGATACAGTTCTGAAGCTGTACCGTTCATTGCTGGGGACGCCCTATTGTGTGTGGACAGAGGAGTATCCTTCAGAAAAAGAAGTGGAATTTGATCTTTCCAGAGATGCGCTGTTCTGTATGCGGGACGATGCGGGAAATATCGTAGGTGTGATCTCCATTGATGATGATCCAAATGTGGAATGTCTCACATGCTGGTCAGAAACCATGGTGCCGTCAGCGGAGGTCTCCCGGGTGGGAGTATGTCAGGAATTCCAGAATCAGGGGATTGCCGGGAAACTTCTTAAGGGTGTGATGGAAGAACTGAAGAAGCGGGGCTATAAAGCTGTACATCTTCTTGTTGCGAAGGACAATGTAAAAGCACTCCGTTCTTATGATAAGCTGAATTTTGAGAACGTGGGAGAGTGTGAACTCTGGGGACATATGTACTGGTGTTATGAGAAAGCATTATAAAAAATGAAAAACAGGTATCTTTTTGCCGGGCGGTAGATCGACCACCAATGTCAGATCGATAAGTGGTGGTCAATACACAGTCAGCAGAGAAGATACCTGTTTTTTGTTTGAAAGCAGATCAGATCCTCCGACAGCTGTCCCTCTCGATCAGCTGATGAGGCACAATGATCTTTGTGGCCGGAAGGCTCGGATTTTCGATATGACTGATCATCTGCGTGGCTGCTTCCATTCCAAGCTGCCCGGAGTTAATATCAATGGAGGTCAGCTGAGGCGAAGTCAGTCTGGCAAAAAGTGAGTTGTTAAAGGAAAGAATGGACAGATCCTCCGGTATGGAGATATCTGCTTCCATACAGATCCTTTCCAGAGAAAGCGCCAGAATGTCATCACTGACAAGCACAGCTGTAGGACGATCCTCGCTTAAAAGCAGCTTTCGAAGCTCCTGAAACTCATCCTGGGAAGCTGCCGGAACCTCTATACAGTATTCAGGCTGTACGGTTAATCCGTGACTGATCAGCGCAGTCATGTAGCCGGTTTTACGGTCTGCGGAAAAGACCAGGGAATTATCTACACCCAGATAAGCGATCTTCCGGTGGCCCAGAGCATAAAGATACTCCGTTGCCTCCTGTCCGGCCAGAAGGTTGTCATTATCGATATAGATCGTATGATTGGTGTATTGTGCCGGTTTTCCAATCAGGATATAGAGAAGTCCTTCACTGAAAAGAAAATCAATAACAGGATCATTCACACGGGAATAAAGAACAATAAATCCGTCAACCTTACCGCTTCTGGACATGGAACGTACCGCAGTCAGGATTTCTTCTTCATTCTGACCGGTAACAATGGTGCTGATATATTGATGTGCGTTACAGTAGTGGCTGATTCCCCGGATCGTCTCAAGATAAAAGGAATTCTCGTATGTCTCCTTTGGGGACGGAGGCAGGATGATACCGATGGAGCGGGAAATCTGTGCTGCCAGGTTGCTGGCCTGGAAATTCGGCTCATAGCCAAGCTCCGCCATGGCTCTGCGTACACGTTCCTTGGTTTCTTCACTGATAGATGGATTATTTTTGCAGGTTCTGGAAACGGTGGACGGGGACACCCCGGCCAGAGCTGCCACATCTTTGATGGTTACTGCCATAAATTTGCCTCCTCACGGATATGCCGGATCAAAGCGGAAGTATGCCTCTGATCCGGCTTTTTTATCTCAGTCTGATAGAGATATTGTAGTTCATAACAAGGATACTGTCAAACATATTGCACGGAAAATTGCATGAAATTGCGTAAAAACAGATGCACAGAAAATCAGGTAGTGAGATGCAGACAGATTTCTGCTTGGCATGATGAAAAACTGCACAAAATCAGGATGTAAAAATTGTAAGAAAGGTAGAAAAGACAAAAAGCCATTGCACTTCATGCAAAATAAACGTATAATTTACGCAAACGATTGCGTAAATTATATGAATATGCATCCGTGAGAGGATAATAGATAAGATGCTCTGAGATGCAGGGCTCAACATAAGGAGAGAAAAGATATGGATAAAAGAGCAGCCGGCATTCTGATGCCGATCACAAGCCTGCCGTCAGAGTACGGCATCGGATGTTTTTCAAAGAGTGCCTATGATTTTGTGGACTGGCTGAAGGAAGCGGGACAGAGCTACTGGCAGATCCTTCCGCTGGGACCTACCAGTTACGGAGATTCTCCGTACCAGTCCTTCTCCACTTTTGCGGGAAATCCGTATTTTATCAGCCTGAAGGCACTGGTGGAAGAAGGTGTCCTTACAAAGGAGGACTGTGATAAGGTCAGCTGGGGAAGAAGAGCAGACAGTGTAGACTATGAGAAAATCTACAAAGGCCGTTACAAGCTTCTCCGCAAAGCCTATGAAAACAGTAACATCAGCGAGAATCCGGATTATCAGAAATTTGTTGCAGAAAACAGCTGGTGGCTTTCCGACTATGCACTTTTTATGGCAGTAAAGGATCAGTTCGGCGGTGTTGAGTGGACAAAATGGGCAGAGGATATCCGCCTTCGCTGGGCAAATGCCATGGATTACTATCGTAGAGAATTATATTTTGATATTGAATTCCAGCAGTATATGCAGTTCAAATTCTATGAACAGTGGATGAAACTGAAAAAATATGCCAACGAAAAAGGTATCCAGATCATCGGAGATATCCCGATCTATGTAGCTATGGACAGTGCAGATACCTGGGCTCATCCGGAGCTTTTCCAGCTGGATGAGGAGAATGTGCCGGTGGCTGTAGCCGGATGTCCGCCGGACGGATTTTCCGCAACAGGACAGCTCTGGGGAAATCCTCTGTACCGCTGGGATTATCACAGAAATACAGGATATCAGTGGTGGATCTCCAGACTGAGTTACGTGTTCCGCCTTTATGATGTGGTAAGAATTGACCATTTCCGTGGTTTTGATGAGTATTTTTCCATTCCGTACGGTGCGGAAAATGCCATTGGCGGCCACTGGGAAAAAGGCCCGGGAATCGATCTGTTCCGCAAAGTGGAGCAGGCCCTTGGCTGGAAGCAGGTCATTGCGGAGGATCTTGGCTATGTGACAGATTCCGTGCGTCAGCTTGTCCATGACAGTGGATTCCCGGGAATGAAGGTCCTGGAGTTTGCGTTTGATTCCAGAGATTCCGGCTGTGCCAACGATTATCTTCCACACAACTATCCGGAGAACAGTGTGGCATACACAGGAACCCATGATAATGAGACCATCGCCGGATGGTGGAAGAGCATTATGGCAAAAGAGCGTAAGCTTGCCAGGGATTATCTCTGTGATAACTATACACCGGATAAAGAGCTGCATAAATGCTTTATCAGCCTGGTTATGAGAAGCAGTGCAAAGCTCTGTGTGATCCCTATGCAGGATTATATGGGCCTGGATAACAGCTGCAGAATGAACCAGCCTTCCACAGTAGGAAAGAACTGGAAGTGGAGGATCCGCAAAAGGGAGCTGACTGTGAAGCTTCAGAAAGAGATCCATGGTCTTGCACTTCGCTACGGACGTATGAACTGGTCTGATTAAAAGAGAGATCCAAGAGACATATTCCCTTTAAACGGGACGTGAAAGAAAGTAGAAAGATTTTAGATAGAATCATGATTTTTTATGTGATATAATGCTGTTTCGTGGAGGCAGCTGTCAGTAAAAGGTAAGGCTGACAGCTGCCTTATTGTATTTTTAGATCTGCGGTAAATGATAAAGTGATACATTTATATATGCAGAAGATCAGAAGGGAGTGTCTGATCTGTAGCAGTGGATAATCCTGAATAACGGAAGATTTTTTACAATAAGGGGAGAATTATGACAGGAAAAACACACGCGGCAGTCGGACTCGGAACAGTGCTGGCAGTTACACAGCCCTCTACGGTTTCCGGTCTGGTACTTGCCGCAGGAACGGGAATGCTTGGAGCACTGATCAGTGACATTGATGTGGGAACTTCCAAGTCCCATAAAGATGCGGATCGGATCACATTGATCGCGGTATTGCTCGTGGCAGCAGAGATCGCACTGAATTATTTTTGCAATTTTTCCATCTGGGAGAAGATCCGCAATGACAAATCCGTGGCACCGGTAGCTATGGGAGTTATTATTTTTATTGCAGTCTGTGCTTTTGGGAAAAATCAGCCGCACCGGTCATTTATGCATTCGATCATGGCTATGGCCATTTTAAGTGCAGCCATATCCATGGTGTCCGTGCAGCTGGTCCTTTATTTTGTGGTTGGATTCGCATCACATCTGGTGCTGGACTGCTTTAACCGGAAACGGGTACGGATCCTGTATCCGCTGCCGGGCGGCATTGCGCTGGATTTCTGTAAGGCAGGAGGCTTTGTGGATTCCCTGCTTTTTAAGCTTGGATCTGTAGCTGTGATCTTTGAGATCGTATATCTGGCTGTGCAGATGGGAGAGAACTGGAAGTTTTTTCGAATGTAGAGGATGTTTTATTTACCGATTACGGATAATTTTATATGGGCAGATATTGCAGGAATTAAGCCAAAAAAGGAGCAGATTTTCCAAATACGGAAGATCTGCTCCTTTTAACCGAATCAAGGGAGTCCCCTGCTTCAATTACGAATATCCGCCTGACGGTTTATAAGTGTGATCATTTATTCTTTCTGATCCTGCAGGCGCATGCTGTGTAAAGTACGTCTGTGGAAGAGTTCAGTGCTGTCTCACAGGAATCCTGGATCACGCCTACGATGAAACCGACACCAACTACCTGCATGGCAACATCATTCGGGATTCCGAAAAGGCTGCAGGCCATCGGGATCAGAAGAAGAGAACCGCCGGCAACTCCGGAAGCACCAGCCGCACTTGCAGCAGCCAGGATGCAGAGGATCAGAGCGGTCGGGAAGTCTACGCTGATACCGAGTGTATGTGCAGCTGCCAGAGCCATGATGGAAATGGTGATCGCTGCACCACCCATGTTGATGGTCGCACCAAGAGGGATGGAGATGGAGTAGGTATCCTCATCAAGTCCGAGATCCTTGCACAGCTCCATGTTTACCGGAATGTTGGCGGCAGAGCTTCTTGTAAAGAAGGCTGTGATACCACTGTCCTTCAGGCAGCGCAGAACCAGCGGATACGGATTCTGGCGTGTGCAGATGAAAGTAATAATCGGGTTGATCACCAGTGCAACAAAGAGCATGGTTCCCACCAGTACACAGATCAGACGGCCATAGCTTAACAGTACGCCAAGCCCCTGCTCGGAGATGGTTGTGAAGATCAGGCCCATGATACCAAATGGGGCAAGGCTGATGATCCATCTTACGGCTGTGGAGGTTGCATCGGAAATGTTTTCGATGACAGTCTTGGTAGTTTCACTTGCGGCCTTCAGTGCGATACCGAAGATGATGGCCCATGCAAGGATACCGATATAGTTGGCGTTGACAAGTGCGTCAACCGGGTTGGAAACAATGTTCATCAGAAGATTTTTGAGGACCTCTGCAACACCGCTTGGCGGAGTGACGTCGGAAGTATTTGTATTTTCGGAGAAAGTCAGCATGATCGGGAACAGGCGACTGGAGATAACAGCTGCCAGTGCTGAGAGTACATTTCCCAGAAGATAAAGTACAACGACAAATTTCATGTTTGTTTTCTGGCCTTTTCCCATGTGGCACAGAGAACTCATTACCAGGAAGAACACCAGAAGTGGGGCAATTCCGCGGAGAGCACCGACGAACAGATCACCGAGAATAGAGATCACAGCTGCCTGTGGGATAGCAAGTCCGAGGATAATACCAACGATCAGACCACAGATGATACGTTTGATCAGATTGATGCTGTTCCATTTTTGAATCAGGTTTTTCATAGTCACGTTCCTCTTTCCTATTGTATGAGAGTGCTTTGATAAATGGTGGACTATACACGGCAGTCCGGTGTAGATCTGCTTGATTGATCTAAGGCAGTACTACTGCATCTCGCAAAAGCACAATATAATGATTATATATGAATTTGTCCGCGTTGTAAAGACAAATGTACAACAACAGGGAAAGCCATTATGAAAAACTGATTACAGGCGGCGTTTTTTGCAAATCGGAGTCAGATCCTGATTTTTTTGAAACTGACAGCAAAGAATAAAACTTCCGCAAGTCCTGTAATTCCCCATGAGAAGATATACAGAAGATACAGTGCCGAAATCGTCTGGAAATGTGCAAATACTGTGTAGATCCAGATAATACGGAATACGCAGGAACCAAGGATAACAATGATGGTTGGCGGAATACTTTTTCCGATACCGCGGGAAGCTGCGATGCTGCAATCCATAAAACAGCTGAAAGCATAGCAGAATCCCATGATGTGGATTCTCTGCATGCCGGCATCAATAACAGCTGGATCCGTGGCGAATAACGAGAGAAACTGCGGACCAAATATAAGGAGCAGTCCACCAAGGATCGCGCCTGCGATGAAGGCATATGTAAGGCTGATCCCAT
>OGDE01002135.1_pt1 | contig 10556 bp, 8 predicted proteins | sample 1570321 | NCBI WGS metagenome assembly OGDE01 (sample SAMEA2581976, study PRJEB24529) | metagenome | biome: Human gut stool | place: China | collected 2011 | reverse complement strand
AGCTATCTTCTGCCGCTGCTTGTACGGCTTCCGCCCTTTACGAACTGGACGGTTATCTGCCGGGCAATCACTATAAGGAAACCGCTGATAAGATCATGGAAAGCCTCGGCTCACCGGCTTATCGTGCCAAAGTGGGTACGAATGGAAACTTTATATTGATGCACTCTGTGGGCAGTATTCCTCACGGTGCGGAGATTGATGTACCGCTGAATTATGCCGACTATTACTTCCTGGAAGGATTGATGCGTAAAAGAGACTTGGAAAAATGAAAACTCAATTAAATATTTTGTTAGGTGGTTTAGGTTTGTTCGCCTTGCAGGGCTGTAAACCCCCGCAGGCGGAACAATCCGTCCAGCCGAATGTCATTTACGTTTTTCCCGACCAATACCGTAACCAGGCGATGGAGTTCTGGGGCCAGGAAGGTTTTCGCGAGAAAGTGAACTTTCGGAATGACCCGGTGCATACCCCGCGCTTGAATGATTTTGCCCGGGAGTCGGTGGTGTTGACATCTGCCATGAGCAACTGCCCGTTGAGCAGTCCCCACCGTGGTTCTCTGTTGACGGGAATGTATCCTAATAAGAGTGGTATTCCATTGAATTGCAATTCGAGCCGTCCCATCAGCTCCCTGCGTGAGGATGCTGTGTGTGTGAGTGATGTTTTCTGCAATGCCGGATATGACTGTGCCTACTTTGGCAAACTGCATGCCGACTTTCCTACCCCCAACGACCCCGAACGTCCCGGACAGTATGTGGAAGACCGTGTACCTGCATGGGATGCCTATACGCCGAAAGAACGTCGTCATGGGTTCAATTACTGGTATTCTTACGGTACCTTTGACGAACACAAGAATCCGCATTACTGGGATACGGAAGGCCGTCGCCACGACCCGCGCGAGTGGTCACCGTTACACGAATCGGGCAAGGTGGTGTCTTATCTGAAGAACGAGGGGAATGTACGCGACCCGAAGAAACCTTTCTTCATTATGGTAGGCATGAATCCTCCCCATAGTCCGTACCGTTCTTTGGACGACTGTATGGAGGAAGATTTCAATCTCTATAAAAACCAGCCTCTGGACAGCTTGCTCGTCCGTCCGAATGCCGACTCCAAGATGCTCAAGGCAGAGAGTGCACGCTACTACTTTGCTTCTGTGACGGGTGTCGACCGTGCTTTCGGTCAGATACTCGATGCCTTGAAGGAACTCGGACTGGACAAGAATACCATTGTCGTGTTTGCCTCCGACCATGGAGAGACCATGTGCAGCCAGCATACGGAAGACCCGAAGAATTCCCCGTACTCCGAGTCCATGAACGTTCCTTTCTTGGTGCGTTTTCCCGATAAGATTAAGCCCCGCGTGGACGACTTGATGCTTTCCTCGCCGGACATCATGCCTACCTTGTTGGGTCTTGCCGGTCTTGCCGACTCCATTCCGGCCGAGGTGCAGGGGCGCAACTATGCACCGCTTTTCTTCGATGAAAAGGCGGATATTGTACGTCCCACCGGCGCTCTCTACATCCAGAACCTGGACGGTGAGAAGGATGCGGAAGGTATGGTCCGTTCCTACTTCCCTTCGTCGCGCGGCTTTAAATCGGCGCGCTACACGCTGGCGCTCTACATTGACCGCGAAAACCATAAGCTGGTCAAAAGTTTGTTGTTTGACGATGAAAAGGACCCGTATCAGATGAATAACCTTTCTTTGGAAGAAAACCAAGAAGTCGTAAAAGACCTTTGCGCAGAGATGGGCAAAGTGTTGAAAGAGATTGATGATCCTTGGTATAAGGAAGGTATCTTGAAGGATATGATACCTTATTGATTGGAAATGGGTTATAGATAATCCTCCATAAATTGCTTGAACGTTTTTTGCGACCCGCTTCGACTGATAGTGAACTATTTGTCGGAGCGGGTTGTTTGATTCAGAGTGGAATAAATTACCAATACGTATTAAGTAAATGATGGAGATGAAGTATAGACTATGGGCTTGTTTGTTGTTTTTGCCGATGGTCCTTTGGGCGTCCGGGCGTCCGAAAGTGGCTGTCGTACTCAGTGGGGGTGGCGCCAAAGGGACGGCGCATATCGGTGCTCTGAAAGTAATTGAAGAAGCGGGTATCCCTATAGATTATGTGGTGGGCACTAGTATGGGGGCCATTGTGGGCGGTTTGTATTCTATCGGATATACCCCGCAGCAATTGGACAGTATGGTGAATGCCCAGAACTGGAAATTCTTGCTCTCGGATGCCCCCAATCCTAAGGATGTGTTGCTGGATGACCGGTTGAAGTCGGAGCGCTATGTACTCTCCATTCCGTTTTCTTTGAAATCTGCCGCTGTTTCGGATGCGGGTATCATAAAAGGGAAGAACCTGGCACGTTTGTTCTCCACATTGACAGAAGGTTACCAGGATTCTGTGGATTTTAGCCGTCTTCCTATTCCGTTTGCCTGCGTGTCGGAAAATCTGGTGAATGGCAGCGAAGTAGTGTTCCATGAGGGAATACTGGCTACTGCCATGCGTTCCAGCATGTCCATTCCCGGTGTGTTTGCTCCGGTAGACCTGGATGGAATGGTGTTGGTGGACGGTGGAATGGTGAATAACTATCCGGTAGATGTGGCGCTTGCCATGGGGGCCGACTACATTATCGGGGTGGATGTGCAGAGTCCGCTGCTTAAGGCTTCCGAGCTGAAATCGGTGAAAGACATCTTCGAGCAAATCATTAATCTGCAAGGAGAGAAGAAATACCGTGAGAATCTGCGTAATACCGACGTGTTGATAAAGGTGGATGTCACCGGCTATTCGGCTGCAAGTTTCACCAAAGAGGCCATCGACACTTTGATGGTGCGGGGAGAGCGTGCTGCCATGGACAGTTGGGACGGACTGCTTGCCCTGAAACGGAAGCTGGGACTTGCAGAAGATTATCAGCCTCGCCGCCCGGGACCTTTCCGCTTGCCCGGCGCGGCTGTTGATAGGGAGATTCCCGTTGATTCCCAAATAGCCGCCCCTGCTGTACGGGAGAACAAGCTGAATGTCGGTTTTCGTTTTGATACGGAAGAACTGGCGGCGTTGCAGGCAAATACGGACTTCTATTTCGGCCGGCAGCGGGAGTCGCTGGCCAGCCTCACCGCCCGTCTGGGCAAGCGTACACTGGCACGACTCGGATATAGTTATCAGTGGGACGGTGGATGGCAGGCAGGACTTGCCTATCAGTTCGACTATAAAGATATGAATATTTATAATGAAGGCAAACGGGCGCTGGATTTGACTTTTACACATCAGCTGGTCCGTATGGGGGCGGCGAAGGACTGGAACAATATCCAGGTCAGTTTGGGCATTGACTTTGATTACTACCACTATCATGATTTGCTGTCGCTCGACCCGTTGGCTTCGGCACTGTTTGAGAATTCGTCCTTATTCAGTTACTTTGCCGGACTTGTGTTCAACAACTTGAATGAGAGGAGCGCCCCTACAAAAGGCATGTCGTGGGCGGTATCCTACCATCTCTATACGGATAACCTCTTCCAGTATAAGGACAACAATCCTATTTCTGTTTTCGATGCCCGTTGGCAGGGATGTTTCTCTCCGTCGAGTAAGCTCACTGTCACTCCTTCGTTTTATGGACGCGTATTGTCCGGAAGCGATAATTATCCTTTTGCCATCATCAATATGGTGGGAGGGACCATACCGGGGCGCTATATGCCACAGCAGATACCGTTTACGGGTATCAACCGTGCGGAACTGTCACAGGCCGCATTGCTGGTTGCAGGGCTGAACCTCAGACAGCGTATCTTGAAAAACCAGTATATATCAGTGATGGGCAGTTATGGGCGAAACTCCGGGAGGTTTCATCAGATTCTTGACTCTTCCGAATCGGTTGATATGGCAGGGGTAGGCATCGGCTATATGTACAAGAGTTTTCTGGGACCAGTGGAGATACAATTGAATTGGTCCAACCAGACGAAGAAAGTAGGGTGGTATGCCGGGTTCGGATTCGTATTCTAACAGGGATGTATCAAAATACACAATCACCATAGGATTATACAGATTTTATTTTTCAGTTAAAAGAACAGAAGAACAAGAGAGAGAAATATGTTCTTTTGTTCTTCTGTCTAAAACTTACCCCAATCTGTATGATTCTGTGGTGAGTTATGATACCTTCGTTATTTATTCAGCTTCCATTCGCTTCCGTCCTTACCGTCCTTAATCTCGAAACCGAGCGCGGTGAGTTCATTGCGGATTTTGTCGGATGTAGCCCAATCTTTGTTGGCTTTTGCCTTTGAACGCTCTTCCAATAGCATGTCCACTACCTTGCCGAAGGCAGCTTCACGCTCTTCGTTGGAGGTGTTGTCTTCTTGTAATCCTAAGATGTCGAAGCAGAAGAGGTGGAAGGTTTCCTTCAATTCTTTCAGGTCTTCGGCTGTGATGGAATCGTTTCCAGCTAGGATATTGTTTACCATCTTGGCGCCGTCGAAGAGGTGGGCGATGACAATCGGTGAGTTCAAGTCATCATTCATGGCTTCGTAACACTTGGCACGCAGGGATTTCACGTCTATGGTGGAGGTTGCAGCAGGGGTAATCTTGTCCAGTCCATGTACAGCATCCATCAGTCTTGCCAATCCCTTTTCGGCGGCTTGCAGAGCTTCGTTGCTGAAGTCTACCGTACTGCGGTAGTGGGCTTGCAGGATGAAGAAGCGGATTGTCATTGGAGTATAGGCTTGGGTCAGCAACTTATGTGTGCCATTGAAGAACTCGGTTCTTCCCGTGAATTTTATCCGGATGCACCGGAAAACGGCATTTACATTTTAGGTGATGATGCACAGGTTGGAGAAGATGCCGTTCACTATCTCGGTTTGGATGATACCGTATTTGAATATGAAATTACAAACAACCGTGTAGACTGCTACAGTATTATCGGTATTGCAAGGGAAGCAGCGGCAACCTTCAGAAAGCCGTTTACACCGCCGGTTGTAACAGAAACAGGCAACGCAGAAGACATTAACGATTATGTAAAGGTTGATGTGGAAGCCACAGACCTCTGCAGCCGTTACACCGCAAGACTTGTAAAGAATATCAAGCTTGCTCCGTCACCGAAGTGGATGCAGCGCAGACTGGCATCAGCAGGTATCCGTCCGATTAACAACATCGTGGATATTACAAACTACGTTATGGAAGAATACGGTCAGCCAATGCACGCTTATGATTATGACACCCTTGCAGGCGGTAAGATTGTTGTAAGACGTGCCAAAGACGGTGAGAAGTTCATGACATTGGATGGACAGGAAAGAACACTTGATTCTGATATGCTGATGATCTGTGACGGTGAAAAGGCTGTCGGTCTTGCAGGTATCATGGGCGGTGAAAATTCCAAGATTACGGATGACGTAAAGACCATGTTATTTGAAGCTGCAACCTTTGACGGCACAAATATCAGAAAGGCAACAAAGCGCCTGGGTCTTCGTACAGATGCTTCCGGTAAGTTTGAAAAGGGCTTAGATCCTGAAAATGCACTGGCGGCAATGAACAGAGCATGCCAGTTAATCGAAGAACTTGGAGCCGGTGAAATTGTCGGCGGCGTGGTTGACGTATATCCGAATAAGAAGGAAAGAGTCAGAGTGCCGTTTGAACCGGAAAGAATCAATGCACTACTGGGTACAAATGTTTCCGTGGAAGAAATGCTTGGATACTTTAAGATGCTTGAATTAGACTATGATGAAGCAAAGCAGGAACTGATTATTCCGACGTTCCGTCAGGATTTATTAAGAACAGCGGATATTGCGGAAGAAGTTGCAAGATTTTTCGGATATGCCAATATTCCTACAACACTGCCACACGGAGCTTCTACAATGGGTAAGATTTCCTTCAAGCAGAGAGTGGAAGATGTAGCCGGAGAAATCGCACAGTTCTGCGGATTCTCACAGGCAATGACTTATTCATTTGAAAGTCCGAAGGTATTTGATAAGTTAAAGCTGGCAGCAGATGCAGAGGAAAGAAAGACAGTTGTCATTTCCAATCCGTTGGGAGAAGATTTCTCCATTATGAGAACACTGCCGTTAAACGGAATGCTGAATTCGCTTGCAATCAACTACAACCGTAGAAATAAAGATGTAAAGCTTTATGAACTGGCAAAGGTTTATGTTCCGGTAGAAGGAGAAGACCTTCCGGATGAGAGAGTACAGTTCACACTGGGCTTCTACGGCGACGGCGATTTCTTTACAATGAAGGGTGTTGTTGAAGAATTCTTAGAAAAAATCGGTATGAGTGCAAGACCGGAATATGATCCGGAAGCCGGAAAGACATTTTTACATCCGGGACGTCAGGCAGAGATTCTTTACAAAGATACTGTAATCGGTTATCTCGGTGAAGTACACCCGGATGTTGCAGACACCTATGGACTGGGCGAGAGAACATATATTGCCGTACTTGATTTACCGGAAATTTTACCGTTTGCTTCATTTGACAGAAAGTACGAAGGCATTGCAAAATTCCCTGCTGTTACAAGAGATATCAGTATGGTAATGCCAAAGACGGTACTTGTCGGTGAAGTAGAAAAGATTATTGAAAAGAGAGGCGGAAAGCTTCTTGAAAAATATAACCTGTTTGATATTTATGAAGGTGCACAGATTAAGGAAGGTTTCAAGTCCGTAGCTTATACCATTTCTTTCCGTGCAAAGGACAGAACATTAGAAGATAAAGATATCCAGCCGATTATGGAAAAGATTCTGGGAGACCTTTCCGGCATGGGCATCGAACTTCGTTCTTAATTATAAATAAAAAACAGCCCGTTCTGCGGCAGAAAAGCTAACTGCCGCGAAGCGGAAAAAGATAGGAATGGAGCAGCATATGGAATCAATGAATTTACATGATTTTTATTATGATCTGCCACAGGAGCTGATTGCACAGGACCCGCTGTCAGACCGTTCCAGTTCAAGACTGATGGTACTGGATAAAAAGACAGGGGAAATACAGCACAAAATTTTTAAAGATGTGATTGATTACTTAAATCCGGGAGATTGTCTGGTCATTAACGATACCAAGGTGATTCCGGCTAGACTGATAGGCGAAAAAGTCGGAACGGGCGCGGCAATCGAAGTGCTTTTGCTTACCCGCAAGCAGGATTTAAAAGACACATGGGAAGTGCTTGTAAAGCCGGGTAAAAAGGCAAAAATCGGTACACAGATCAGCTTTGGCGGTGGAAAATTAATCGGAGAGATTGTGGATATTGTAGAAGAAGGCAATCGTATGATACAATTCACTTATGACGGTATTTTTGAAGAAATACTCGATGAACTGGGTCAGATGCCGCTTCCACCGTATATCACACACCGTCTGGAGGATAAGAACCGTTACCAGACCGTTTATGCAAAGCATGAAGGTTCTGCAGCGGCACCGACAGCGGGTCTCCATTTTACAAAAGAACTGCTGGAAAGGATACAGGAGAAGGGTATTGAAATTGCCCGTGTCACGTTGCATGTCGGACTTGGAACGTTCCGTCCGGTAAAGACAGAAAACATTCTGGAGCATCATATGCATTCAGAATTTTATACGGTGACACAGGAAGCAGCAGACAAGATTAATACGGCGCGCAAAAACGGCGGAAAGATTATTGCAGTCGGTACGACAAGTACACGTACACTGGAATCTGTCGGGACAGAAGATGGTACAGTAAAAGCCGGAAGCGGCTGGACCCAGATATTTATTTATCCGGGATATCAGTTTAAGGTTATTGACAGCCTGATTACCAATTTCCATCTGCCGGAATCCACACTGGTGATGCTGGTTTCAGCACTGGCAGGCAGGGAACACGTGCTTGCGGCGTATGAAGAAGCCGTAAAGGAAAAGTACAGGTTTTTCAGTTTTGGAGATGCTATGTTAATAAAGTAACTTAAAAGTTTACTTTTTAAGGATCATAACAGGGGGAGTACTTATGGGTGATGAAAGAAGAAGAACAAAAAGAATTGATGTAGAAGCGAATTTATCAATTCGTCCGATTACAGATCAGGATACTAAGGAAGAATTTATTGCTGTTCATGCAACGAATGTATCAAGTGGTGGAATTGCATTTAAAACAAAAAACGTTCTGCCATTACATTCTTTTTATGACATGTTGCTTGAAATGAGCGGATGTGATAAAATTGAAACCGTTATTGAAGTTGTGCGGATTGCATCACAGGACGAAGACGGCACGGAGTACGGCTGCCGTTTTGTAGGACTTGGCAAAGAAGCCCAGTTCCGTATTGATGTATTCCGTATGGTAAAAGAAAATACAAACTAAAAAAGACTGAGTAGCACAGATGATTGCGGCTGCAATTGCCGAAAGGCAGCAGGTGAGGAAAGTCCGGGCTTCACAGGGCAGGATGCCGGATAACGTCCGGTGGAGGTGACTCCAAGGCTAGTGCAACAGAAATAAACCGCCAGCATATGCTGGTAAGGGTGGAAAGGCAGTGTAAGGGACTACCGCGCGGCTGGTAACAGAAGCGGCAGATGTAAACCCCATCCGAAGCAAGACCGAATAAAAGCGATACGGCGGCCCGTCGTGCTTTAGGTAGGTTGCTTGAGCCTGCTGGTAACAGCAGGACTAGATAGATAATCATCTGATACATAACCCGGCTTATAGTGCTGCTCAGTTGTTTGTAAAAATATTTGTAAAAAGAACAGGTAAAAAATGCAGATAGAAATATCGGCAGGCACAAGTGCCGCAGAAAATGTAGGAATATGTTTTCTGCGGTGCTTTTATTATAAGAGCAAAGCTTTTAAATATTTTGGATAAAATATACAGGATTGTCCATAATACAGGATAAAAGGAAACTGTAAGACTGCTGAACTTACAGCGTAACTGTTGCAGTCCGCAGGACGGACTGTGGCAGACGGAGGCAGAACAAAGAAAAACAGGTGTTATTTTTTTACACGGAAATCTGCTTCCGGGCGAAAGCAGATTTTCTGAATAGCAGATGAGAAACCGTTTATGCGGAATCTTTGCCGCTGCTTCATGATAAAATCGCTCAGAAAGAGGTCAGTATGGATTATTTAGAGATTGAAAAGGTTATTGGACGTGAAATTATGGATTCAAGAGGCAATCCGACAGTAGAAGCGGAAGTTTATCTCGCAGACGGAACGGTTGCAAGAGGAACAGCGCCAAGCGGTGCTTCGACAGGTGAATTTGAAGCACTGGAACTGTGTGACGGCGATAAGAGCAGATATTTGGGGAAAGGTGTACAAAAAGCCGTAGAAAATATCAATACAATTATCAACGAGGCGATAAGCGGACTGGACGCTTCTGATATTTATGCTGTTGATAAGACAATGATTGAGGCAGACGGAACAAAGGACAAGTCCAAGCTGGGGGCAAATGCGATTCTTGCCGTATCTATTGCATGCTGCAGAGCGGCTGCGACAGCATTGGATATTCCACTGTATCGGTTCTTAGGCGGTGTCAGCGGAAACAGACTTCCGGTTCCGATGATGAATATCCTAAACGGTGGTGCACATGCTGCGAATACCGTTGATGTTCAGGAATTCATGATCATGCCGGCAGGAGCACCAAGCTTTAAAGAGGGACTTCGCTGGTGTACGGAGGTATTCCACGCTCTTGCTGCACTTCTGAAAGAAAAAGGCCTTGCAACAAGCGTTGGAGATGAAGGTGGTTTTGCACCAGACCTTGGAAGCGATGAGGAAGCCATTGAGTACATCCTTGAAGCAGTGAAAAAAGCAGGATATGAGCCTGGAAAGGATTTTGTACTTGCCATGGATGCTGCATCCAGTGAGTGGAAAGGAAACAAAAAGGGGGAGTATGTTCTTCCGAAATGCGGAAAGAAATTTACATCAGCCCAGCTTGTTGAGCACTGGAAGAACCTGATCGAGAAATACCCGATCTATTCCATCGAGGATGGTCTTGATGAGGAAGACTGGGAAGGATGGCAGATCATGACAAAAGAGCTCGGCGGAAAAGTGCAGCTTGTAGGTGATGACCTGTTCGTTACAAATACAGAGCGTCTTGAAAAAGGTATCAGCCTTGGCTGCGGAAACTCCATTCTGATCAAACTGAATCAGATCGGTTCTGTATCCGAGACTCTGGAAGCCATCAAAATGGCACATAAAGCTGGCTATACAGCGATTTCTTCCCATCGTTCCGGAGAGACAGAGGATACAACCATTGCAGATCTTGCAGTGGCACTGAATACCTGCCAGATCAAGACAGGAGCTCCTTCCAGAAGCGAACGTGTGGCAAAATATAATCAGCTTCTCCGTATTGAGGAAGAGCTTGGGGATGCAGCAGTATATCCGGGATTCCGGGCATTCAATATCAAGAGATAAGATCATAACTAACACATTTCTCAAAAAGGTACGCTTTGGCGTGCCTTTTTTTGGCGAAAATAAGGTTGCCAGATTTCTCAAAATAGTATATTATGATTTACAGCCGTGTGAAAAAATAAAATTGAATATTGGAGATGCTATGAAAGAATACGTAAATACTTTTATACGTTACAGGTTTCTTCTGGGAGAGCTTGTAAAAAAAGGAATCAAACTGAAGTACAGACGTTCTTATCTTGGTATCATCTGGTCTCTTCTTGAGCT
>OGDE01002131.1_pt1 | contig 10598 bp, 9 predicted proteins | sample 1570321 | NCBI WGS metagenome assembly OGDE01 (sample SAMEA2581976, study PRJEB24529) | metagenome | biome: Human gut stool | place: China | collected 2011 | reverse complement strand
ACATATATATATCCCATTTCCCTGGAAATGAGCTTTGCTATTGTACTTTTTCCAGCTCCTGCTGGTCCATCTATTGCTACTGAATATGCCATAACCATTCTCCACTTCTATAATTGTTTTTAATTTTCTGCTTTTATCTTTATTAGCAAAATATTTTTTATGCATTTACATTATTACGTATTATATCAGAAAATGTGTGTTGCCGCCGCATAAGCACTTGACCACGCTACCTGAAGATTAAAACCACCTGTAACAGCATCAACATCAAGCACCTCACCTGCAAAGTACACACCTTTTACAAGCTTTGACTCCATAGTTGACGGATTAATCTCCTTCACATTGACACCGCCCTGTGTGATAATCGCTTCATTAAAGCCCCTTGTTCCTGTGATTATCATTTCAAGATTTTTGATAAGATGAACAAGTCTTAATCTTTCCTGCTTTGTTATCTCATTGACCTTTTTATCTTTATTAATATCACTAAGCCTTACTATTACAGGTATCAGCTTCTTAGGAAGCAGCTTATCAAGTGAATTGCGGTATGCCTTGTTCTTTTCTTCCGAGAAGTCCCTTAATATTCTCTCATCAAGCTGCTCTTCTGACAATGCCGGCTTTAAGTCAACTATAAGCTTAAGCGGTCTTTTTCTTAATATTGCTGTCGTATAGCTGCTACCACTAAGAATAACAGGACCGCTCACACCGAAATGTGTAAAAAGCATTTCGCCAAAGTCACTGTATACTTCCTTTTTATTATCTTTTATGCTTATAGATATGTTCTTAAGACTAAGACCCATAAGCTCAGAAGCCCACTCTTCCCTTATCGTAAGTGGAACAAGCGCCGGAATAACCGGAGTGACCATATGTGACAGGCTCTTTGCAAATCTGTAGCCGTCACCTGTCGAACCCGTACTTGAATATGAATTACCACCCGTGGCGATTATGCAGTCATCAGCTTTCAATGTCTGTTTCTTATCAGAAGACAGTTCCCTGTACTTAACACCGCTAAACCTCTTAACGCCATCCTCTGGCTCTTCTGTCAGCACCTCAAGAACTTCTGTGTTAAGCAGGACATTGACCTTAAGCTTACGCATTTCCCTTGCAAGTGCTGATATGACGTCTGAGGAATGGTCAGACTCTGGAAAACATCGGTTGCCTCTTTCTATCTTAAACTTAAGTCCAAGTTCATCAAAGAAACCCATAACATCATAGTTTGAAAATCCTTTAAATGCGCTGTACATAAACTTAGGATTAGTTACAACACTCTGTCTTATATCCTCTTCATCACCTGCATTGGTAAAGTTACATCTGCCTTTACCCGTTATAAAAAGCTTCTTTCCAAGCTTTTCGTTCTTTTCCATAAGTGTAACACTATGCCCGTTTCTTGCCGCCATAATGGCAGCCATCATTCCGGCAGCGCCACCACCTATTATTATAACACTGCTCATCTATATCCTTTCAACTGCCCTAATATTATTCAGTTTCTTCCTGAACAAGAAGTTCCTTAAAATAAGGTAATCCCAAAGCCCAGTCGCAGAATGTATGCCATTCGGCGAGCTTATGGTTTCTTCTTGAATAGTACATTCCTGCAAGATTTTCATAATTAAATGTACATGTTCTCATCTGGTTATAGCTTTCAGGAAGAAGCTGGATAAGGCTGTACCAGAGGTTCTTGTCCTTAGTTTCAATGAACTCCCTGCGGACACCCTCTAAAAAGTCAATATTCTTCTGCATCATATCAAGTGCAGCATCTGTACAATGGTCAACACTGAAGTCACTCATTTCAAATGGCTTGCTGTGAATTTTGTGCATTGTACTTGTTGAGTTGGCAACTGTTCCAACCTTATATGTGTCATATTCTTTCCACCAATATATTGGTGCAGTTATATCAACTGTTACAAATATCTGTCTTATAAACTTTCTGTGGTCTGAACCCGCCCTGCAAAGTCTTTTGGCAAGGTCTAAGTCATTAGGACCAAATGTAAATACACCATTCTCTGTTTTGCTGTCCATTCTTGCCCAGCTATTAAGAGGGTTTCTTGCACCTCTCATAGCATTTTCAAAGTTCATGACCTCATATCTTTCTAACTTAATCATCTAAACATACTCCATTATTCCGCTACGACATAATGTTGGTCACCCAAAAACATTATGTCATATCAGAATTTCTTTTATTTTATTATGATGACAGGGACTAATGAATTCCATCCCTGACTGCTGCCTACGAGGTATTCTCTCTTTATTATTCTTTTCTCCAGCGCAGCTCATTACTTATACACATTTTGCATAAGAACCCGATTACAGAAGGTTCTTTCTAAGCTCCGCTCCGTCCTTAGCGCTAAGGTATGCTGGCGCAATATCAAATACTGTCTTACAGCCGCTCTGTCCTTCCTTATAGAGACGGTAAGCCGCCCTTGCATATGCCACGATTACACATGATGTAAATTCAGGATTAGAATCAAGCTTTAAGCTATATTCTATAACGTGGCTGTTTTCCTTATTCCAGCCTGTCTTTCCTGTACGGATAACAAAACCACCGTGTGGAATTCCACTGTGGTTTTTCTTTAATTCTTCTTCGCTTATAAAATGTACTGTTGTATCATAATCAGCAAAGTAATTAGGCATATTCTTGATTGTTTCCTCAACCTTTACGGCATCTGCGCCCTCTTCGAGTACAACGAAACACTCTCTTGTATGCTTCTGTCTTGTTGTAAGTTCTGGATTTTCACCATTTCTTACTGCCTCTAATGCTGACTCTACAGGAATTGTGTACTGCTTGCCATCCTTAACGCCTTCAACACGTCTGATAGCATCTGAATGTCCCTGACTTACACCCTTGCCCCAGAATGTATAATCCTTGCCATCTGGTAATATAGCATTGGCATACATACGATTCAAAGAGAACATTCCTGGGTCCCAGCCTACTGAGATAATTCCGATATGTCCGCTCTTCTTGGCTGCTGCATCAACATTGTCAAAATGTTCTGGAATTCTTGCATGTGTGTCAAAGCTGTCAACAACATTAAACATTTCTGCAAACTTTGGTGTCTGTACTGGTAAATCAGTAGCACTTCCACCGCAAAGAATCATTACGTCTATCTTATCCTTCCACTGCTCTATATCTTCTACTGAGCAAACTACAGCTCCCTTAGTTAATATAGAAACACTTTCTGGTGAACGTCTTGTAAATACAGCTACTAACTCCATATCTTCATTCTGCTTAATAGCACATTCCACACCTCTGCCTAAGTTACCATATCCGATAATACCTATTCTCATATCATTCCTCCATTTTATATATTCCGACTATATATTTTATCTAATTAGTGCACGCAAACACTTATCTAATATTACTTTTTGACAGCCCATATGTCAACTGCCATTTTAATGTAAGCTTCATTATGTTAACTTGATTAGCCTTTATGCATTATTTAATAAATAACTCATATGAATTTATCATAACTATTTTACAGCTCTAAATCTTATTCTCACATAATCCACTATCCAGCAGTCATCTATATAAAGCTTCGCTCTTAACTTTTCTACAGTTTCTTCTATTATTTCCTGCTTTATGTCTTCATTTACACCTTCAAAAGGCTTCTTTACAAACATATTAATCCAGTTGGCAAGTCCATTATCACCCACCTGCTTTGTAGGTCTGTCAAATAATACAGCATATTCTACCCTGAAACCTGCTTTTTCAAGCAAAGGCGCATACTGACCGATAGTTGGGAAGTAGAATACTCTCTTATACTTTAAGTGATGCTCTGCAAATACATTTTCAAGCGTACTGTGAACCGACTCTGCGCAGCCATATCCTCCGAATTCGCACACAAGCTCTCCGCCCTCTTTAAGATTATCATATACGTTGTTTAACATAGCCTGCTGTTTTTCTTCATCTATCCAATGAAATACTGCATTAGAAAATATAACATCAGCCTTTTTATCAAGATTAAAATCAATAGCATTACCTTTAACAAAGTTATAATCAGGATATTCCTTTCTGGCAAGCTCAAGCATATCAACCGAATCATCTATTCCTGTTACATCATAGCCTTTTTCTGCAAGCTTATCAGTAAGCATGCCATTACCGCAGCCAAGGTCAATCACACGGCTGCCTTTTTCCTTCGTTATAAGATTAATAACCGACTCTCCATACTCCGGCACGAAAGAAAAACCATTTTTATAATCATTTGCATTCCAGTTAATATTCGACATATATGTATCCTCCTAATCTTCTTTTATACGTTCAAGCTGTTATAACATTACGGTCTTTAATGCAACGCACATCTTTTTTGCGCTCATTATATCAAAATGAGATGATTATTATATATTATACAATACATAATAATCATCTCATAATTATTTATCAATATCAAGACCAGTTATGTTATTAAACTGGATATGCCTTATTAGCTGTATCAGCCTTAGCAGGGTCAACCTTCTTCTGCTGTGCTTCTCTGTACTTGAAGAACTCAGTTGCAACTGCTGGGAATAATGCATATGAAAGCACATCCTCATCCTGCTGCTTGTACTGCTGTACAACTGGGTCATTCTTGAACTTCTCAAGCTGTGGCTCGATAAGGTCTGCTGGACGGCATGTGATAGGTGTAGCATCACCTATAGCCTTCTTCTGTACTTCTGGATTGAATGGCTTGATTGTCTGTCCAAACTCACCCATAAGAACCTTCTTAGATTCCTTAGTAATCATCTTATAACGCTCGCCCTGTAATACATTAAGAACAGCCTGTGTACCAACAATCTGTGATGATGGTGTAACAAGAGGTGGTTCACCAAAGTCCTTACGAACCTTAGGAATTTCCTCAAGAACTGCCTGATACTTATCTTCTGCACCAGCTTCCTTAAGCTGTGATACAAGGTTAGAAAGCATACCACCAGGTACCTGATATAATAATGTCTTGATATTAACACCAAGAACCTTAGTATTCATAAGACCTGACTTTAATGCTTCTTCTCTCATTGGCTGGAAGTAAGCAGCTATTTCAGCAAGAAGGTTCTGGTCAAGACCTGTATCGTACTCTGTACCCTTAAACGCCTCTACCATAACCTCTGTAGCTGGCTGTGATGTTCCCATTGAGAATGGTGACATAGCTGTATCAATGATATCTGCACCAGCTTCAACTGCCTTCATATATGTCATTGAAGCAACACCAGATGTATAGTGTGTATGCATCTGGATAGGAAGTGAAGAACCTTCCTTTAATGCCTGTACAAGCTCTGTAGCCTTAGCAGGAACAAGTAAACCTGCCATATCCTTGATACAGATAGAATCTGCACCCATATCCTCAATTCTCTTGGCTGTTTCTTTCCAGTAATCAAGAGTATATGCATCACCAAGTGTATAGCAAAGTGCTATCTGTGCGTGAGCATTAGGATTCTCCCTCTTAACAAGCTTAACTGCCTCAACTGATGACTTAAGATTTCTTAAATCATTGAAACAGTCAAATATTCTGATTATATCAATACCATTAGCAATAGACTTCTGTACGAAATATTCTACAACGTCATCTGCATAATGATTGTATCCGAGGATATTCTGTCCTCTGAATAACATCTGTAACTTTGTATTCTTAAAACCATCTCTTAACTTACGAAGTCTTTCCCAAGGGTCTTCCTTAAGGAAACGAAGTGATGCATCAAATGTAGCACCGCCCCAGCACTCAACTGAATGATAACCAACCTTATCCATCTTGTCTATGATTGGAAGCATCTGCTCTGTAGTCATTCTAGTAGCAATAAGTGACTGATGAGCATCTCTTAATACAGTTTCAGTTATCTTTAATGGTTTCTTAACCTGATCTGCCATCTTAAACTCCTCCTATATATTTCTATATATAAAGTAATAAATTGATTATGAGAGGGTCTTAGCCCACATATTCTCCAAGTAGCTTTAACCCTTTGGAAGTTGCAATTGCAACTTCTAATGAATTTAGAAGGTCTTAGTCTGCGTATTTTGCAGACTTAGAGCTTCTTAATTCAATTTACATGACACCAAACATCGCCATAAATGTACCAGCTGCAACCGCTGTACCAATAACACCGGCAACATTAGGACCCATAGCATGCATCAGAAGGAAGTTAGAAGGATCTGCCTCAGAACCAACCTTCTGTGAAACTCTGGCTGCCATAGGAACCGCAGATACACCTGCTGAACCGATAAGTGGATTAACCTTGCCATGTGTAACCTTACACATAATCTTACCAAATACAACACCTGCTGCTGTACCAAAGGCGAAAGCAATAAGTCCAAGTGCAACAATCTTTAATGTATCAAGATTAAAGAATGCTTCTGCACTTGTTGTAGCACCTACTGATGTACCAAGTATAATAACTACGATATACATAAGTGCATTAGATGCTGTTTCTGTAAGCTGCTTAACAACTCCTGATTCTCTGAATAAGTTACCAAGCATAAGCATACCTACAAGTGGTGCTGTTGTTGGAAGTATAAGTACAACAACTATTGTAACTACGATAGGGAAAAGAATCTTTTCAAGCTTAGATACAGGTCTTAACTGTTCCATCTTGACTTCTCTTTCTTCTTTAGTAGTTAATAACTTCATAATAGGTGGCTGTATAATAGGTACTAAAGACATATATGAATATGCTGCAACCGCAATAGGTCCCATATACTTAGTCTGGCCAAGCTTGCCTGCAAGGAAGATTGATGTAGGGCCATCAGCTCCACCGATAATAGATATAGCTGCGGCTGCCTTATCTGGGAATCCCATAAATATAGCCATTATATATGCTGCAAATATACCAAACTGTGCAGCAGCTCCTAAAAGGAAGCTCTTAGGGTTGGCAATAAGTGGACCGAAGTCTGTCATGGCACCAACTCCAAGGAAAATAAGTGATGGAAGAATACTCCATTCATCTAATAAATAAAAGTAATGTAATAAACCACCTACACCATTACTTGAATCTTCAATAGATAACATGATATCTGGGAAAAGATTAACAAGTAACATACCGAAAGAAATAGGTACTAAAAGCAGAGGTTCATATTCTTTTTTAATCGCTAAATACATGAAAAACAGTGCAACCAGAACCATCAGATAGTTACCCCATGTGAGGTTAAAGAATGCTGTCTGGTGTACGAGGTTTCCCAATGTTGATAAAATATATTCCATTTTTTACCTCCGTATATTATTTCTACACTTCTAGATTGATATATATCAATTAGTTCATAGAAACTAATACTTTACCTGACTCTACAGAATCACCAGCTGCACATTCAACTGTTGCAACTGTACCATCCTGTGGTGCACAGATTTCATTTTCCATCTTCATAGCTTCAAGGACAACTAACACGTCACCCTTCTTTACTGCTGCGCCTGCTGCTGCATTAACCTTAAGGATCTTACCTGGCATAGGTGCATTAACCTTAACTGCTCCCTGTGCACCGGCTGGCGCTGTTGCTTTAGGCGCTGCCTTTGGAGCGGCTGCCTTTGCAGGTGCGCTGCTTCCTGTTCCTTCTTCTACAGTAACATCATATACATTACCATTAACTGTTATTGTATAATTCTTCATAATTATTTCCTCCTGCTATTAACCTTTCTGATTGAACGAACAACAAGTCCGTCTGTAGATGTATTCTCTGATGCTGCAATAGCTGCTGTTATAACAGCAATAAGTTCAAGGTCATCTACCTCTTCTTCCTGTTCCTCATTAGAAACTATCTGTGCTATTGCATTATTAACACCCTGAGCATCTGTTGATGCTTCATTCTTAGCTTTGCTCTTATTCTCAAAAACACTTATATACTTAAACAGACCAATTATGAATGAAATGAATATAAGTACGATAAATACTGTACCCATACCGATAATTGTATTCATAACTGCCTTAGTCATCTTCTGGCCTGTAGTATATGTTGGATTGATAGCACCATTTTCAAGTGTAAAGTCATCATTGATTACGAATTCAAATGATACCTTGCTATTCTTCTCGTATGCTGCATCAACTGTTATAGTACATAACTTTCCAGTGTCCTTATTAACTGCTATGTTAATATTTCCAATGCTCTCAAGAGCACCTAACTCACCTCTTGTACTGTTCCAGCTGTTATAGAAACCTATAGTCTTTGCTGTAAGACCATTCTGGTCTATAATGTACTGTTTGCCATTAACAAGTGCAAGTGGGTAAGCTGACTCTGCATCTGATGTTATCTTGTCAGAATCATTTGCATCAAGATATGTAATCATATCAGTTGTCCAGTCTGTTAAATATGACTGATACACCTGAATAATCATATTCTTATGTTCCAGCTTTGCGCTTGCTGTTGATATAGTACCATTAGATGAATCGCAGGCTGTCATGCAGAATACACATACAAGCAGTGAAAATAACACTAAGAACTTTTTAATATTAACTTTCTTCATATTATCACCTCTTTATTATACTGTACCATGCTTCTTATCTGCACGAACCTCTCTTTTATCAAATAACATCTCAAATGCTGCTATAACGTACTTTCTCGTATCTTCTGGATTGATAATAGTATCAACATATCCTCTTGCTGCTGCCTGGTCAACACTTGACTGTAAAGCTGCATATTCTGCTGCCTTTTCGTTGATTGTTGCTGCAGCATCCTTAGAAGCTGCAATATCATCAGCGTACATAATCTTAGCTGCTGATGAAGCATCCATCATACCGATACTAGCCTGTGGCCATGCATATACCATATCCGCACCTATTGACTTAGAGTTCATAGCTACATAAGCGCTGCCATATGCTTCGCCTGTGATAACATTAACCTTAGGTACATCTGCATTTGCAAATGCATATACAAGCTTTGCAGATGCCTTTGCAATAGTTCTTTCTGACTTAACTGTAGCCTCAAAACCCTTGATGTTAGTAAGTGTAAGAACTGGAATTTCAAATGCATTACAGAATGTAACAAACTCAGCAGCCTTGTAAGCACCTGCTGTTGTAAGTACTGGTGCGAATTCTTCTGCCTTTTCACCATTCTCATCATAAAGAGCTGTTCTGTTAGCTACTGCACCAACTGTAACTCCGTCAACAAGAATAAATCCTGTAACCATTTCCTTGGCATATTCTGCCTTTGTTTCAACGAATACTCCATCATCTGAAATATCTGTAAGAGCGAGTGCTGGGTCAGCTATCTCTGCTGCCATATCAGCGCATACTCTGTTAAGGTCATCCTGATTATCTGTGCATACTGTACCTTCTGTGTTATTAGAAGGAAGCATAGATACAAGCTGTCTTACTCCGTTTGCGATAGTTTCCTCATCACCAGCAAAGTCTGCAACACCTGCTTCTGCCATAAACTTAGCACTTGATGTGTCAAGCTTTGATTCATAGTTGCCATCTAATGCGTTAGGACTGTTAACAAATAACTTAGCCTTCTTTTCTTCAACGAACACGAAATCTGAAAGTTCTGCAAGTACGGCAAGACCTCCGCCACATTCACCATATACGGCTGTAATCTGTGGAATAATTCCTGAAGCAAGTGACATATTCTTGTAGATTTCACCGAAACCATTAAGTGCATCTGTTGCTTCCTGAAGTCTTAAACCTGCGCAGTCAATCAGACCTATCACAGGAGCTCCCATTTTCATTGCCTTCTCGTAAAGGCTGGCAATCTTCTTAGCATGCATTTCACCAATAGTACCACCTAATACGGCAGCATCCTGGCTATATACATACACAAGATTTCCATTAACCACTCCATAACCTGTTATTACACCATCAGATGGAGCTTTCTTTTCCTGCATGTTAAAATCTGTAGCTCTAGCTGTAACTGCGGCTCCGATTTCAACAAAACTGCTGTCATCAAGAATGGCTTCAATTCTTGATAAAGCCTGTGTAGTATTACTCATTACCGAGACCTCCTCTTTAATATATATTGCTTAGTGCAAACAACTATTGTTTATTTTATAACAATCTGCCATTAATTTCAAGTAAATAATTGTACTATTCCACGTGTATTTTAATGTTTCACAAGTATTTTTCATTAAATTTGCACAGAATTCCTGTCAGATTAATCTCTTGTCTCAAATATAACCGCCAGACCCTTATGAATTATAATCTCAGCCTCATCCTCTGCCACCTCATTACTCTGGCAGATACTAAGTCCCTGCCTTAGACAATATTCATTAAGTGTATACTTAAACCCTTTAAGCGTTACAACCACTTCCTCGCTCATAGGCACCAGCGAAACATACCTGCCATACTGCGTATCTCTTCCTATTACATGTATTCCTGTCTTCTCACTTATAAGATACATATAATTATTCTCATCTATGATATGGCAGTCCACGCCACAGTCAAATGCTGCTTTCATATTTCCTATATTTGTAAGTGTATGGTCCATTCTGTTTCCAGTTGCGCCAAGAATATATATATCTGTTGCGCCCTTTTTAACTGCCGTTATTATTGCAAGATGTGTGTCTGTATAATCCTTTTCCTTAGGATACACTTTAAAGTCGACCTGCTTTTTATATCTTTCAAGTACATTTGCATCTACAGAATCATAGTCGCCAAGAAGAAAATCTATCTTAAGTCCTAGCCTGTCTGCATAAGCAAGCCCACTGTCCGCCGCTATACAATAGTCA